>UOFN01000102.1_pt1 | contig 40155 bp, 42 predicted proteins | sample 1990111 | NCBI WGS metagenome assembly UOFN01 (sample SAMEA4728526, study PRJEB27164) | hydrothermal vent metagenome | biome: marine basaltic hydrothermal vent biome; feature: marine hydrothermal vent; material: mineral | place: Pacific Ocean | collected 2011-06-14/2011-07-23 | depth 1741 m | reverse complement strand
CAAACCAGTCGCGGGCGGGCCTTCCTTTTTTCAGCCGTTGGCGCAGCCGAGCATCGCAGCGACATGTGGATGAAGCGAACCCTGTTTGAGTCTTTCACGCAGTGAAAGGCGAGTTTGGGTGAGCGCCACATGTCGCGAGAAGCGCAGGGAGCCCGCGCAGCGGGCAAGTCATCGGTTGAAAAAAGGCAGACCCGCCCGCGACGCAATCAACCGACAGAACCCCAATAATAATCCCGTACGTGATTTATTCTGGATTTTTCCCCGCCAAATACAATATTTATCACGTACAGGATATTTTCCTTGATTCACCCCAAATCAAGTACTATATTTTACCGTACGATATTATTTTCAGGCCGCAAAGATGACAAAGACCGATATCCCATACGGAAAGATCCAGACAACCGAAGACCTCGGCCATTTGGTGCGTGCCCACCGTAAAGCAAAAGGGTTAACTCTCGAAACGGTCTCCGGCCTCGGCAATCTGAGCACCCGCTTTCTGTCCGAGTTCGAACGCGGCAAGGAAACCGCCGAGATCGGAAAAATCCTGAAGGCTTTGCGGACCCTGGGTCTGGACGTCATCGTTCAACCAAGGGGAAGCGCAAAAACAGGAACCGATAAATCATGATCGACCCGGATGCACTCAATGTCTGGTTTGAAGATCGTCTGGTGGGACACTTGTGGCGAAATCCTGTGGGTGCTATCGGGTTTCGTTATGAGTCCAACTGGATCAGTGCTGGTGGCTTTACCATCTCACGTACGCTCCCACTCACCACAGAAGATTTTTTAGCCGAAGACAGCGTTGCTCATCGTTTCTTTGCCAACCTATTGCCCGAGGGTGGTGTTCGGGATCACGTTGTTCGGGATCTGAAAATTTCCAATACCGATTTTGACTTGTTGCGCGCCATCGGTGGAGAGTGCGCCGGTGCAATATCACTCTTGTCTGTGGAGCGGGAGCCGTCAAAAGATCGAAGTTACCGTCTACTCCCGGATGAGGAATTGGCCAGGCTGATTGCACGGCGCGGCCAGATCTATGCAGCCTGGCCGAAGGATAAACGACCCAGATTATCACTGGCCGGAGCACAGGATAAATGTCCGGTGTTGAACCGGGACGGCAACACTTTCCTGCCCGAGTGCGAAGCCCCCTCCAGTCATATCCTGAAATTCGAGTTGGCGGATTATCGTCATCTGCCGGCCTATGAGACGTTTACCAGTCATCTGGCCAGACAAATCGGCTTGCCTGTGGTCGATATCGAATTGCATTCCATTGAAAAATATTTCTATGCGCAGATTGAGCGCTATGATCGCGTATGGGATGAACGAGGTGAAGTGCAACGCCTGCACCAGGAAGACTTCTGCCAGGCACTGGGATACGGGCACGAAAAAAAATACCAGGATTCCGGCGGCCCGACTTTTGCGGACTGCTACCGATTGGTACAGGATGCCTCGACTGATCCTGCTATTGATACACAAAACCTGCTGCGCTGGCAGATTTTCAATGTCCTGGCCGGCAACTCGGATGGCCATGCCAAGAACCTGTCTCTGCTGTACTTGCAAAATGGCGGGGTTCGCCTTGCTCCCTTCTATGATCTGGTTTGTACGCGCGCTATCGAACGCATTGACTACCATCTTGCCTTTGATGTCGGCGGGCAAAGAGACCCGGGGGGAATCACTACAAAGCATTGGGATACACTTGCCAGACAATGCGACGTGGGGCCACGCTTTCTGAACCGGTTGCTACAAGAGACTACCGCCTCGTTACTGGAACAAATAGGGAAAACAAAGGCGCTGTTTGAAGCACAATACGGTGATTATCCGTCACTTCAGCGCATCGAGCATGTTGTTACACAGCAATGTAACCGTGCCACCCGAACTTAAAAAAGCGGCAGAAGGCGTCAATCATAATCTCTTTCTAATCTCCGCTGTGGCGTCCTCTACAGGGCGACCTGATTTACCATCGACCTCGTAGGCATCAAGACGCCGATCCAGTTCCACCTGCTGTTCTGGTGTGAGTGGTAACGCATTCTGGTCAGAGGCAATGCTATCCCATAGAGCTTCAACCAGACGAATGCGTTCATCTAGCGGCAATTTTCGTAGATTGGCGTTCATAGCGGCAGAATGCCATTAATCATCCCGTACGTGATATTTTCCTTGATCCATTCCAAATATTGGCAATCTTCAGGTAGGAGGTACCTGTCATGGCAACCATGAACGTTTCCCTACCCGACCTCATGAAGGAGTGGGTAGAAGACCAGATCAAAACTGGTCACTTCAGCAATGTCAGCGACTATGTCCGCGATCTGATACGCCGTGACCAGGCATACCAGGATCGACGTGAAATGCTGATAAAGGCTCTGATCGCTGGTGAGAACAGCGGTGAATCCGAACGCAGCATCGAGGATATCTGGCAGGGCGTGAAAGCCCGGCACGGTCTCGATGTATAAGCTTTCCGAGGCCGCTGCTGTTTCCCGCATGAAAGCCACGCGATTTTCTGTACACCACTAGAGCAGGATGTCATGAATGCTGGCTGAAACCTTCAGGATTGAATTTGGTTTTATTTTTCCTGCGATTTCACATATCGTGGTAATGTGCTCAAGCACCAGCAAGGGGATAGAATGGCAAACAATGATATACCAATGTCAGGAGGCATTCCCTACGCAATTGGCCAATCCAGTGTTGTGCGTATTCCAATTCCAAACACTAATGGCCTGGCAATAGAATTCAAGCCTCGTGGACGTGTTCCGTTCACTGGATCGACATCCACGTTGTTCTACCAGGACATAACAGGGAAAAGAAACCTGCGCCTGGACTATGGATATAATGTAAAGACAAGGACGGTTAATTATCACTGGAACCAAAAGGGCACGCATGCAAATTTTGGCATTTCAGATCACACTCCTGTAGGGAAAGGTGGTGCCGGAGCCTACAAGGCCGCAAAATATTTCAGGTATGCTGGCAGAGCATTGATGGTAGTAGGTGCCGCTGTGGATATTGTATCGATTGTAAAAGCGAATAAACCGCTAAGGCGAGCGACGCAGGTTATTGCTGGATGGGCAGGTGCCTGGGCCGGTTGCAAAGTGGTTGGTGCTGGTGGGGCTGCTTATGGCTCGAGTGTGCCTGGCTATGGAACGGCAATAGTTGGTGTTGGAGGGTGTATTATTGGAGGTTTAGGCGGATATTTTGCAGGATCAAAAATGGCTGGTGTTGTATACGATTGGGCGGAAAACACTGTCTTTATCAAAGTACCCGTTGTTCCCGCGCCATGAGTTCATTAGAGATATTTTGTTGTCGTGATATTAAAAGCAGCCAATGGCAGCTCGTCCCGTTACCCAAAGACGCGGGGAGTTTAATCCTTATCGGCTGGAAAGAACGCCCGGATGATATGGATGGAAATATTTCAGAAAGACTTGCCTCAATACTTGGCAGCACGTTAACGGCTATTGCCCGTGTCTCATTCCCTCAATCGACAATTAAAACAAAATACAACCAAAACGATGGCTGGGAGACTGACAATAACGACTTGATTCGCAATCTGGGTAAAGGCGGATTAACCGAGCGAGCTGGCGCACTTGTAAAAAACCTGCCGTCGGAAATTCATCTGGTTTCAACAGAAATTCCAGAGTCTGTTGCACCATTATTTAATGACCCTGTTTACCCATGGTGGCTGCAGGGACAAGTGGCATTGTTGTCCCGGCCTGGAAACACGGCACCTGAAATTGATCGAAAAACGGTACTTGCGTTACTCAACGGGAACTGGGGCACTGAAATTTCTAATTTGGTTTCGATAGGAGTGCAGGGGCTGTTTATGCCCGGCGTTGATGGCGCTGTTGCAGGGCTTTATGTCTTTTCCAGGGATTTCGAGAAACTATTTTTTTCTGAGATAAAGCGGCAGTGCAAACAACTGAATATGCGCTGGGAGGAATTCGGGGAAGATGAGTTTTCCGAGCATCTTTCAGGGTAACCGTCAGGTGGCCACGTTTTCAATCGACATATTCCCTGATGGCGTAAGGACTGATGCCCATCGATGAATATATCCATGCATATATGCAATCTGTGCACACATTTACATAGGTGCAAATAGAAATATCGCACCGACCCGTGACGAAACCATCACCCCGGATCATCAACCTTCGTATGCCGCACATCCTTCCCCTTAACCAGGTAAATCACATACTCACAAATATTTCCGGCCCGATCACCAATGCGCTCCATCGCTCGCGCCGCAAACATGGCCTGCAAAATTGTAGGGATCGAACGCGGATCTTCCATCATGTACGTCATTAACTCGCGCATCAACGAGTCATATTCCTCGTCAACCTGCCGATCTTCACTCCATATCTCAACAGACTTTTCTGTATCCAGATGCGCAAACGCATCGAGTGCGCCGTGTACCATGCTGCACACGTGGTGGCCGAGGTTACGTATCTGTGTAAACAGTCGGGTTGAATGTTCTTCACCAATCAATGTGCTAACCATACGAGCAATACGTTCCGCCTCGTCGCCGATACGTTCAAGATCGGTAATCGTCTTGATCACCGCCACCACCAGCCGAAGATCACTGGCCGCCGGCTGACGTCTCGCCAACACGCGGTTGCATTCCTCATCAATCGCAACTTCCATGGCGTTGACTTCGCAATCACGCTCCACCACTTGCGCAGCCAGACCGGCATCACGCTTCTCCAGCGCTGTCATGGCATCTTTTAACTGCTGTTCAACCAGGCCGCCCATTGCCAGTACGCGGTTACGAATATCTTCCAGCTCCTGGTTATAGCGTCGTGAAATATGTTGTCCGATATTGAGGTTTTCCATTTTCAAAGTCCTTATCCGTAACGCCCGGTGATGTAGTCTTCCGTCATCTTCTCACGCGGATTGGTGAAAATTGTGTCTGTTGCGCCGCGTTCAATCAGCTTGCCCATGTACATGAACGCGGTCTGGTCAGAGACGCGCGCGGCTTGTTGCATGTTATGTGTCACGATCACAATGGTATAACGTTCTTTCAGTTCGTCGATCAACTCTTCAATTTTGAGAGTGGAAATCGGATCGAGTGCAGAAGCCGGTTCATCGAGCAACAGGACTTCAGGCTCCACTGCAATAGCGCGCGCAATCACCAGTCGTTGCTGCTGACCGCCCGACATGCCCAGTGCATTTTCGTGCAGACGGTCTTTCACTTCGTCCCATAAGGCAGCACTACGCAGCGCCTTCTCGACCACTTCATCCAGCACACGCCGGCTCTTTACACCTTGCAGGCGTAAGCCATAAGCCACATTCTCGTAAATACTCTTGGGGAACGGGTTGGGTTTCTGGAACACCATGCCGATACGCTGGCGCAGCTGCGCAACCTGCACGCCCGGTGCAAAGATATCCTCGCCATCGAGCAGAATACTGCCTTCAATACGTACGCTGTCGACCAGATCATTCATGCGATTGAAACAGCGCAGCAAGGTTGACTTGCCGCAACCGCTGGGGCCGATAAAGGCAGTTACCTGCTTTTCGGGAATCGGCAGGCTGATGTTATCGAGCGCCTGAGCTTCGCCATAAAACAGGTTTAAATCCCGCACCTCAAGACAAATTCCTCGTTTTTTGGATGCAGGTGCATCGTGGTTGTCCCGCTGCTTTGCTATATTGTTGGTTATTCTGTCACTCATTATCAATCCCGTTAATCTTCCAGCGTGCGGTAGCGTTCACGCAAGCGGTTACGAATGGCAATCGCCGTCAGGTTAAGCGCCACGATGACCAGCACCAGTAACAACGCCGTGGCGTACACCAGTGGTCGCGCCGCTTCGACATTGGGACTTTGAAACCCGACATCATAGATATGAAAACCCAGGTGCATAAATTTACGATCCAGATGGATGAACGGCGCATTGCCATCCAGCGGCAAAGCCGGTGCCAGTTTCACCACACCGACCAGCATCAACGGCGCAACTTCGCCAGCAGCACGTGCCACGGCCAGTATGACACCGGTCATCATTGCCGGACTGGCCATCGGTAATACGGTGCGCCACAGGGTTTCCGCCTTGGTGGCGCCCAGCGCCAGGCTGCCCTCGCGAATGGAGCGTGGGATGCGCGACAGGCCTTCCTCGGTTGCCACGATCACGACCGGCACGGTCAACAACGCCAGTGTCAGTGAAGCCCACATCAAGCCTGGTGTGCCGAAGGTCGGCGCCGGCAACGCCTCAGGGAAAAACAGTTGATCGATATTACCGCCGAGGAAATAGACAAAGAACCCCAGACCGAAGACACCGTATACAATCGAAGGTACTCCAGCGAGGTTGTTGACCGCAATCCGAATCAATCGTGTCAGTGGACCCTGGGTTGCGTACTCGCGCAGGTAAATTGCGGCTATCACACCAAATGGCGTCACCAGCAGTGACATCAACAATACCATCATCACTGTGCCAAAAATGGCCGGGAAAATACCACCCTCGGTATTCGCTTCACGTGGGTCATCACTAACGAACCCCCACAGGCTGGAAAGATAGAAACCGGTTTTATCGATAAGCCCCATGGCATTCGGCTGCCAGGCACGCACAATGTTAGCAATCGGGATATTGACCGACTCACCACCCATCGTGAGCATGGTGATAGAGTCTCGCCTGAGCTCCCGGTAACGTGCTTCCAGTTGTTTCTGTAAAGCGCTGAATTCGGTTTGTAATGCCTGTTTCTGATGTTCGAGTTCGGCAAGCGCAACGGGCGTGTCCTTACCTTTCAGCTCCAGCCCCCGGCGATCAAGACGCAAGGCTTCCAGTTTGTAGTTAATGGCGCCGATGGCGCCCCGTTCCAGTTTGCGTATCAGCTGGCGGATATCGCGAACACGTTCCAACCTGGGTTGCAGTTCTTTCCATGCTGTATCTTGCCCTGCAACCGGTTTACCGTCCTCGCTGACACTTTCCAGAAAACCGTAAAAATTTCCCCACTCGGTACGTTCCAGTTCAACCAAAGCTTCGGGCCTTGCACGGCTGGCAATCGCCGGCTCGTTAATCCAGCGAAAATCCAGCCCGGAGATATCACGGTTACCGGTTTTGATGAGGTAACGTTCGATATCTACAGCATCACCGTAAGCCTCAACCGACTCCCCTGCCTCACGCAGGCGCTCCACGGTGATACGCTCGGTGTCGCTGATTTCACCGATCAAGCGCTGCACGCTGTTATCGGGCATTTTGTACTGCATGTCCCATACGGTAGACGGCCAGAAATGTCCCAGTCCATTTACGGCAATCAGGCCCAGCAAGCCTAATACCATAATCAGGCTGGCGGACACCGCCGCTGCGTTCAGCCATATCCACGGCTTTCCACTTTTCACCCAGCTGCCAAAGTTTTTGCTCATGCAGAATTCCCGTTACAGGCTGCTGTACTTGTTGCGCAGTCGCTGACGAATCAGTTCTGCACCGGTGTTAAACACGAAGGTGAACAGGAACAGCACCAGCGCGGCAAGAAACAGAATGCGGTAGTGCGTACTCGCCACTTCGGCCTCTGGCATCTCGACTGCGATATTCGCAGACAGGGTGCGCATCCCCTGGAAGATGCTTAAATCCATCAACGGTGTGTTACCGGTCGCCATCAGTACAATCATGGTTTCGCCGACGGCGCGTCCTACGCCCATCATGATGCCGGAGAAAATGCCCGGGCTGGCGGTCAGCAACACGACACGCACCAGCGTTTGCCAACTGGTCGCACCCAGCGCCAGTGAGCCGCTGGTGAGGTGTCGTGGCACGCTGAAGATCGCATCTTCAGCAATAGAAAAGATGGTCGGGATGACAGCAAAGCCCATCGCCATACCCACTACGAGCGAGTTGCGTTGATCAAAGCCTATGCCCATTTCGTTCTGTAGCCAGGCCGGCATATCACCGCCAAACAACCATTGTTCCAGCAAGGGGCTTGCCGCCAGCGAGACATATCCCGCACCCAGTATCACCGGGATCAATAGCGCAGCTTCCCAGCCCGTCGCTATCCGCCCGGTCAAACGCTGTGGCAGGTGGTGCCAGAGCCAGGCTGTGGCCAGCACCAGCAACGGCATCAGTAACAACATGGCAAACAATCCTGGCAAGTGCGTTTCCACCAGGGGTGCCAGCCACAGGCCGGCGAGAAAACCCAGGATAACGGTAGGCAAGGCTTCCATAATCTCAATGGTCGGCTTCACCATCTGGCGCATTTTCGGTGCCATAAAGTAAGCGGTGAAAATCGCACCGAATATCGACAAGGGGATGGCGAACAACATGGCATAAAATGCTGCCTTGAGCGTACCAAACGCCAGCGGCATCAAACTGAGTTTTGGTTCGAAGTCGTTATCGGCTGCCGAGGACTGCCAGACATACTCGGGCTTGTCGTAACCTTCGTACCAGACCTTGCTCCACAGAGCGCTCCATGAAACTTCCGGATGCGGGTTACGAATACTCCAGAACGCTAACTGACCCGTATCGCTCAATGCCCACAGAGCATCAGCACGCGGGCTGATAGCGAGCAAACGGACAGGAACATCCGCAACGGTTTCCCGTATCAGCCTTTTTCCAGCGGTCGCATGGTAGATCGAAACACTACCATCCTCTCCTGCAACCAGAAAACCTTTACGACTGTATTCCGGCACCAGTGCCCGGGTATCGACTTCGTTGTCAAAACTGCGAATCTGTTGGAGGTGCAACTCACCCGTTTCATCCCTGACCTGAAACCACTGACTGATCCTTCCCTCTTCAGTGGCCACCATGATGGAGTTACCACTCGCCAGGAAACGCGCTGATACAACACTCGTATTATGTGCGGTAACACTGATCTGTTCACGCAATCTCGCCTGGGATAAATCTGATACATCAAACCAGGCCAGTGTTCCGTCACGACTGACGAGGTACAGGTTACGCTGCGAAGGATCAATCAGCAGGCTGACAATATCTTCGAGGTCGGTATAACCACTACTGCGTTCGAAACTCCAGCTGCCCTCGTCCTCCATTAGCGATTCTTCCGGAGAAGCTCGCAACACCGACAACATGCCGCCCTGAGACCAGGCCACGAGTGTAAAAGATTCATCCTGCTGTATCGCAAGTTTATCCAGTGCTGCACCGTCTTCGTTGACAACGATCGGCGCTTCACCCAGCGGGTACAGAAGTTCCGGGGTGATCAGTCGTTTGTCATTGGGGAAGCTGACCCGGTAGTTGAGCTTGACCACCAGCGCCCTGCCATTACTCAAACCCAGCGCAACAACGCCGGAATTTGGGCGCGCCGCCGAAAAACCGGCTACTTTTACGCCATCCGGAACCGGCAACTGTACGTGGCTTATTTCATGACCATCGGCTGTGGAAAGAAAACGCACGCGTCCATTTCGGTCGATGACAGCACCGATTTCCGCCTGTTCTTCCATTGAAAGGTAGACCACCTCATGACTGTCCGGCAGTTGATAATTTGCCTCGCGCTGCATTCCCGGGGAAATCATCAACGGCACAACAATGTACACAAGGTAGATAAATATCAGCAAGATAGCGACGATCACTGCCATACCGCCAGCGCCAACCATCCAGCGCGTCAAACGATCCTTGAGCAGGCGAAGACGTAAATGCGCACTGCCGCTATAGCAGTTTGATGTCGATGATTCGAGCATAGTCGGAGCAGAATACGCGACGAATATGACAGTTGTGTGACAGGCGTTTCACATGAACAAAATCACCGCTGGCATTGAATTTGCTTTCGTTATCCCTGCTAAACCGGACCGCCACACGTCTGGCACTAAAAAAGGGGGTATGCCACATGGGCATTGAACATCGCTGGAGTTCCCGGCGCGAAATCGATCTGGAAGTTAATCTGCACTATGCACCCGTTGGAACCATCAACGGCAAAACACTCAACATCAGTCTTGAAGGCATGTACGTCGATCTGAAAGGCGTTCGTATTCCACCCCAGGCAAGACTGGAAATCTCATTCACCGCAGAAATGCGCGGCCGGCCCGTCGAACACCGACTACCCGCCTACGTGGTGCACGAATGCGATGGCGGTGTAGGCCTGATGCTTCAGCATGTCGGCTACCGCGAGTTCGATGCACTGCGTTACATGCTTAACGCCGCATAAATATCCTCACACATAAAAAAGCCCCCGCCAAACCGGCGAGGGCTTGTGTTTATGCAGAAATAATTTACTGCAATTTTGCCAACTCTTTCTCCACCACTGATTTCGGCATAGGGATGTAACCGTCCTTGACTACGACCATCTGCCCGGATTTCGACAACACCATTTTCAGGAACTCGCGCTCCAGTGGGGGCAGCGGCTTGTTCGGGTGCTTGTTGACATAAACGTACAGGAAGCGTGACAGCGGATATTTTCCGGAAATCGCATTTTCTGCAGTTGCTTCAACAAAGGGCTGACCTTCCTTTTTCGCCAGCGGAACAGCGCGCACTCCCGAGGTGGTATAACCAATACCGGAGTAGCCGATACCATTCAGTGAAGAAGACACAGACTGCACTACCGAAGCAGAACCCGGTTGTTCGTTCACATTATTTCTGTAATCACCTTTGCACAGTGCTTTCTTCTTGAAGTAACCATAGGTGCCGGATACCGAGTTACGGCCGTATAACTGGATAGTGCGATTCTTCCAGGAACCTTCCAGCCCCAACTGCCCCCAACGTGTAATGTCTTGCGCATTACCGCACTTGCGAGTGGAAGAAAAAATAGCATCAACTTGAGGAATGGTCAGGCCCTTGATCGGGTTGTCCTTATGCGCAAAGACTGCCAGCGCATCAATCGCGACGCGGATCGGGGTAGGCTTGTAACCGTAGCGGCGCTCGAAAGCTTCCACTTCCTTGTCTTTCATTTTGCGGCTCATGGGACCGAGATTGGAAGTCCCTTCGGTCAAGGCCGGCGGCGCAGTAGAAGAACCTGCCGCCTGAATCTGGATATTGACGTTCGGGTATTCGCGCTTGAATGCCTCGGCCCAGAGCGTCATCAAATTTGCCAACGTGTCGGAACCGACACTGGACACGTTACCGGATACACCACTCACACGGCTATAGTCCGATATGCCTGCATCAACTTTGCCATCGGCCATCAGCGAACCGCTAAAACCGAGCACAGCCGACATCAGTCCGGCGACCAGCGTGTATTTTCGTATAGCCATTCGTTCTCTCCTTAATCAGGAACACTTGTTGAATCGGGTTACTTACTGAACGGGCATTCTGGACTTGCAATGTGACAGGCGTATTACAATTGCAGTGTTTTTGTCTGGTCGCAGCGATGAAGCTGCGCTTCGGAGAAACGGCAGCTGAAACAACTTCCCTTGCCAGGCTCACTGCTGATTTCCAGACGACCCTGATGCCGTAACAAAACATGCTTTACAATAGCAAGGCCCAGGCCGGTGCCACCTTGCGCACGCGAACGACCGGCATCAACTCGATAAAACCGTTCTGTCAGACGGGGAATGTGGTGGGACTCGATACCCGGCCCGGTATCGGTAACAGAAAATACCGCTGACTCTCCATCACGTTCCCAGCTCACCTGTATACGCCCACCCACCGGTGTATAGCGCACCGCGTTGAGCACCAGATTGGAGAACGCACTGTATAACTCATTCTCTACCCCGTGCAGACAAAGCGTGTCATCCAGATCATATTCGATATCATGCGCTGCCTGTCCACTGAACGCTCTGGCCTGATCGACAACTGACACAATCAGTTCCGGCACGTTCACAATACTGTTTCCGAGACCCGGTTCATCACTCTCCAGCCGTGACAACAGCATCAGGTCTTCGACCAGCCGGTTCATACGTTGCGTCTGCTTTTGCATACTACGCAACGGAACGGCGACCCGGCCATCCAGACTATCGTCGTCCAGCAAGCCCTCCAGATACCCGGAAACCACTGTGAGCGGGCTGCGCAATTCGTGTGAGACATTCGCCACGAAATCCTGGCGCATACGCTCCAGCTTCTGCACATGCGTCATATCTCGCGCAACCAGAAGTCGTCGATCCCCGGCGTAGTGCACGATACGAATACGCAGTGTCTGGCCTTCGTTGACCGGCGAAGGAATCTCAATGCCTTCCGCATAATCATCCGACTGTAAGTATTCGAGAAATGCCGGGTGCCTGATCAGGTTACTGATGCGCTGCCCGGCATCTCGCGGATACTCGAAGCCAAGGTAACGTGCGGCTGCGGTATTCCACCACTCGATTTCTTCGCTGTCCGGCCGCAGTTCTACCGTTGCATCCGGCAATGCACTGGTCATTTTGTGCAGGCGTTTAAGCAGGCGGCGCAAATTACGTTTGCGTTGCTGGTTACGCTGTTGCAAACGGTAGATATGTTCGAAGGCGACGTCCCAGATACCGCTCGCTTCGGGCGGCTGAAAAGATTTGCTCTCGCTTAACCAGCGCACCAGTCGATTGAGGTTATACAGATGCCAGAGCAGGTAGATGCCCAGCGCCAGCAATAAACCGGTCAGTGGGCGATCAAACAGCACACCTGCCAATACGCCTGTCAGTAATAACCCGGCCAGTCGCCACAGTTCGTTATACCAGGCCCGGCTCACACCTGCGCCTTGCCCGAGAAACGATAACCGGCACCGCGTACAGTCTGGATAAAACGGTCATAGCCTTGTGCAGACAGTGCTTTGCGCAGTCGGCGAACATGTACGTCAACGGTGCGTTCTTCAACATAGATACCACGCCCCCAGACACGATCCAGCAACTGCTCACGACTGTAAACGCGTTCGGGGTGGTGCATGAAAAAAGACAGCAAGCGAAATTCAGTCGGGGCCAGACCGATATCCTCACCCCGAACTTCGACCCGGTGTTCCGCAGGGTTCAGCGACAGACCTTCGAAAACGATTGGCGTTTTATCACGCTCTGACCCGGAACGTCTTAACACGGCCTGTATCCGGGCAATCAACTCACGTGGTGAAAAAGGCTTGGTGACATAATCATCGGCTCCGACTTCCAGACCACGGACACGGTCGTTCTCTTCCGCGCGCGCTGTTAACAGAATAATGGGAAGTGCAGCTGTCAATTCTTCTGCGCGCAGACGGCGGGCGAAATCCACACCGCTCATACCCGGCAGCATCCAGTCCAGTAGCACCAGGTCGGGCGGGTTTGCGGCAATGGCCAACAACGCCTGTTCCGCATCGGCAGCTTCCTCGAAGCGGAAGCCGGCTTTCGTCAGGGAAAAACCCAACATTTCACGGATCGCCGGCTCATCCTCAACGACCAAAATACGTTTCATGGGATTTATCCCCTCACAACATCGCAGCAGCAGAACACAGGAATGTTACGATTGTGTGACAGGTGCACCTTCTACCTCTGCAAGCACCAGCGAAAACCAGCCGTTATCCGGCTCGAAATGACGCTGCACGGCAAGCCCGGCGTCATTCAGCAAGGACTCCAGATTTGCGGGTGTGAACTTGCGGCTGATCTCGGTAAGTATTTTCTCGCCAGCCTCCAGCTCAAGCGTATGTTCCAGAGCCTTGATGCGTACAGACTGCCTGCGCCGTGACACCAGGTACATCTCAATCCGGCTGGCTTCGGTATTGAACAATGCGCGGTGTTCAAAATTTGAATCGCAAAAATCTGCATCCAGCTCGCGATTTAACACGTGCAACAGGTTAAGATTGAACTGCGCGGTTATCCCGGAATCATCGTTATAGGCTGCGTGTAAAACCTCACTGTCCTTGACGCGATCTGCGCCCAGCAACAGACCATCACCGGGGCGCATGATGGCACGCACTTCATCAAGAAATGTTGCTGCCTCATCTTCGGTGAAGTTGCCGATAGTCCCACCGAGGAACAAATACAGACACCGCCCTTCGCGAGGTGGCAAGCCGGTCAGACCACCCAGATAATCACCAACCAGTGTATTAACCTGTAGCCAGTCATATTCCTGAACCAGTTTTTGTCCGCTGTCGTGCAACATTTCCTCACACACATCGAATGGCCAGTAGGCCGCCGTTTCACCGGCCCGATCACAGGCATCGAACAGGTGGCGTGTTTTGCGCGCAGTTCCACTGCCAAATTCAACAATATGATCCGGCCGCAGTTGTGTAATGACATCGTGCGCACAGCTTCGCAGCAGCGCTTCTTCAGTTCGGGTCGGGTAGTATTCGCGCGTTTCACAAATCGCATCAAATAGTTGCGAACCACGTTCGTCGTAAAAATATTTCGGCGGCATGGAGCGCGGTGATTTAATCAGCCCTTTGCTGGCATCCTCAACGATATCTGCTACCGGCAAGGCAGCAGGAACTCTGTGGCGGGTCAGGCGTGGTACGACGATCTCTTCCATATACATCACCGGATTGGCTAAGTGCGCGGCATAGGCTAACATCGACGTCAATTCAGGGGAAATAGAGAACAGTATTATCTAATGTGTCGGATCGCCGCCTATCTGGGAGAACCCGTTGCACTGAGCCACTTTCTGCTCGATCCGCCGCACAGCCTCGAAATCCAGAGCTGGGCTCCGCAGGAACTGGTCTATGCCAAACTGAATGCCGATGGCTTTGGTTTTGCCTGGTATGACCGTCAGGATACGCCTTCGGTGTACGTCAATCCGGCTCCCATCTGGTCCGACCCCAACCTGCCCCATCTGGCGAGAACGCTGGAAAGCTCACTGTGGATTGCAAGTGTGCGTAGCGCCACGTCCAATAATCCGGTCAACCATGCCAATACCCAACCCTTTGTGGATAGCGAGTTCCTGTTTGACCACAATGGCTTTATCGATAAATTTCACGGTGTGGTACAGCAAAACATAATGGATCAGCTGTCTCCGGAGGTACTGGCCACAATCCGCGGCAACACCGATTCCGAATACCTGTTCGCCGCGCTTCGACAGCTGCTGGTCGACAATTCTGACTTGCCGGTAGAAACCGCGCTGGCCGAACTGATGGAGAATATTGCCGACTGGAGCGATGGTCATCGCTGCCTGCTCAATCTGGTCATCAGTGACGGCGAACGTTTATATGCCGTTCGCCACGCGCTCGGTGACGATAGTCCCTCACTGTATTACACTACCGACGACGAGATGTTCCCCGGCGCACAACTTATCGCCTCGGAGCGCCTGACGGACTCGTCATTCTGGCAAAGCGTGCCGGAACACAAAATCCTTATTCTGGACCCCGAAGAACCACCGGAGCTGTTGTCGCTGTAAGCATGGATGCAATTCTTAACGATCTTCATATGGCGCAGACGCTGGTGCTGGCACTGGCTCAGGACGCGGACGAAACCACCTTCCGCACCCAGTACCATTCCGACCTGAGCGCACTGGGCTGGCACCTCGGTCACTGCGTGTTCGCCGAATGCCTGTGGCTGCACGAAACTATTCGTGGCGATGACAGCGTCACTGCACCAATCGCAGATTTTTACACCCCGCCACGCACCCCGAAGGCCGAACGCGGACACTTGCTCCCGCGGCAGGAGCCCATGCTGGTCTGGGCTGCTGATCTACAAGAATACAATTTGCACTTCCTTTCCAATATTCCACCACAGTGGCGCGACCATCACTTGTTCAAAGATGATTATATTCAGCATTTTTTAACCCAGCACTACAGCCAGCATTACGAAACCATGCTCATGCACCTGACTCAGAAAGCACTGACTGAAAAAACTCTGAACGGTCTCAATCCTTCGGCCATGGATGCAAGGTCGCCCAGTCAGGATCGTATCGAAATATCGGCCGGACATTATCGTATCGGTGGTGAAGTGCCTATGGCCTATGACAACGAAGTACCGCCCCAGCATGCTGAACTGGGCAGATTTCTGATCAGTAAAAACCCGGTCAGCAACGCAGAGTTTCTGGGGTTTATCGAAGACAAGGGATATCAGCGCGAAGAACTCTGGGAAACAGATGGATGGGCCTGGCAACAGCAGCTCGACGTCACGACACCAGACCACTGGCGTCATACAGATGATGGAATCTGGTACGGCATCGGCCTGCGCGGCAGTTATGAGCTGACACCTGACGACCCGGTATCCGGTATCAGTCGCTACGAAGCCAAAGCCTTTGCCAACTGGGCAGGCGGTCAATTGCCACATGAATATCAGTGGGAAGCGGCATGCCGCAGTGGCATTCTGGAACAATCCGGACGCGCGTGGGAATGGTGTGACAACACCTTCCACCCTTACGATGGTTTCAAGTCTTTCCCCTACCCGGACTATTCGCAACCCTGGTTTGATGACAAACACTACAGCCTTCGCGGTGGTTGCCTGCACACCCGCCGATCCATCAAACGGCCCAGTTTCCGCAACTTCCATGAACCCGACAAGCGCCACATTTTTGCAGGTGTGCGGCTGGTGTTCTGAGTAGTCTTGACGACATATCAGCAGTAACCGGCCACCTTCTCAAGCACCTGTCCGTAAACATCGCCGGTCTTCCGCTCAATCCTTCTCATTTCATCCATACCCAGCGTCTTGTATCGCATTGAGGCGCTTTTGATAATTCCGCTATTACCGGTGTTGAAACTGGTATTGGCGGTAATCGGACTTCCATTAAAGGTCGGCGTCAATAAAAAATTCAGGAACTCTATACCCAGATAGTCTGAGAGGTACTCCATCACTGCGCCGGTTTTGTCAATCAGGTCTTCGAACCTGACAATACACACCCGGCCCCCGTAGTTTTCTTTGTTCCGCATCATTGCCTGTGTATTTTCCAGCCATTGATCGAGGGCTGTATCGAAATCCGCGTATTTATTTTTTTTGGTTGTGTGCAAGCACGCAGACGGGAACCAGTTCTTCGGGTCTCTGACTACCGATATCAACCGCCCATCCGGATAAACATCAAAAAAGTACCCGGCATCAACATCCGTCGCGGCCAGCCTCGGCGTGAACGCAGTAATATACTTCTTGTCGCCGAGATAATTTATATTGTTACGCCAGGCTCTGAAATAGGCACTGAAATAAGCGTTATACACATCCCGCATTGTTATCTGGCCGGCACACCGGATGTGCTCCAGAAAAAACTTTCTTTGCAGCGAAGCCGAGAAGTCAAAGGGAAATCGCTGTTCTGACTTATGGTCTTTTCTGTAACCCTCGCTGGCTGCTTCAATCACATCATCTTCAAAAAGAAGCTCGAACCAGCGTCGCGGTGCCTCACTCAAATCCAGGCGCGGCCAGATATATTTCTTTGGGTAACCGATCTTCAGTTCCTGGGGGTGGGCATGGATCTCCGGATGTCCGTCGAAAAGCTGACTGAGCAGAGTTCCACCGGAACGTTGAATCTGGGAAATCAGCGCGACGGGCGCTGTAACCGCTATATCGTCAGTCTTACCCCTGCCATATATCCGCTCCAGACAGGATGCCTCTTTTCTGAATTCCCTGCGAATCCTGTTCAGACGTAATTTGCTTCGGCGGATCTTCTGCAGGGTAACACCACCCTCTACCGCCATTTGTGAATTGGTCATGCTTTTCCCAAGCACAAAACGGGCTAGCCAGAACGTCAGTGGCGCAACTCTGCTACTCATTCTTTTCACAAATGCGCGTGAATCTGAGCACGTGTTGATACCAATGCTTTCTCTATCAAATCACAAACTTCACGGACAGCGCCATGACCGCCCGAATACCGCGTCTGGTAAGTCGCGTGCCGGACCACATCGGGGTGTGCATTGCTGACCACAATCGGCAAACCCACACAGTGGAGCGCGGGAAGATCATTTATATCATTCCCTACAAAGACCACCTGGGACAGCGCAATACCCAACTCCTTCGCAACACCCTCCAGTGCGGCACGCTTGTCCCCGACATTCTGTATGCAACGAATCTTCAACTTGGCCGCCCTGGTGGTAACCACCGGGTTCGCTTCGGTGGAGATAATGACAGTTTCAATACCGAGACGCGCAAGCTTCTGCAAACCGATACCGTCACCACGAAAGCAGCGTACCGACTCGCTGCCATCCTGGTGCACATAGACCATGTCATCAGTGAAAACACCATCAAAATCGAAGGCCACGAGGCAAATATTGCGGACAAGACTTTCATCCAGCATGCTTCAGCCCGCCTCCCGGGAAAAGAAACGCTGTGCCTGTCCCTTTAGCTTGCGTGCAGTATCCAGGGCGACACGATGGGTAAGCTTCTGCATGTAATCTGAAGAATATTCCGGTTCGATAACCGGGCTGGCACTGCACGCCCAGTCCTCGCAGTCATAGCCTATAAGTTCCATATAGGGTAGATAGGCAGGCTTGAAGAGTTCGACATCTTCTTCCGTAAACCAGTGCCGCCAGTCGCCGCTGGCTTTCTTGCGAACCACCTTGGCCTTTCCAGTTGAATCCGGAACTTCGGTATCATCCTGAACGTCAAAGCCAAGATAGTCATTCAGCGCGGCAAAATTCCTGTTGAGCATGTCTTCGTAAGTGAACAGGAACCAGTCGCTGCCAAGACTGCTGGCAAAATCATGCATCTTTTCATATCGCACCCGCTCCTCATTGAGCACGAACTGTATACCACTGGGCCAGCCGTGATGCCCCGTATATCGACATATTTCATGGAACGGGACTGATGCCGGATCCGCCTCTTTTCTTTTTACCAGTTCGAGGTGCGCTTTAAACTGCTGCCTGCAGCCCGCACTGCCCCGGTTCCATCGATACAGCATTCTGCTGACGGCAACATCTCTCGGGTCGCGGGCGATCCAGACCTTGCGATCGTAGTGTTCTTTTTTCAGATGCTCCCGGTATAAAACAAAATCCTTGCCCTTGCGCTCTTCGTAGGTGTGCTTGTAGACCGCATTGTCATAATTGCCGATATACTTCCCCGGCCTGCCACCGGAGAATGCCTCACAGCCGGGAAGACCTGCAGCAAGTTTGTACAGTAGAGCCGTAGTCCCTGATTTACCCAGGCCCAGTATCATTATTTTCATCGTTTCCTCCGGCCATCAGGCACTGATTCGAAATATCTGGTCGTGAATCTGTTCAGCTTTAAGTTCTGTGGTATCGCCCAGCGTCTGCTGGAACAGCGCTATCCGCTGGCGTAATTCATCAAGCGTAATTCCAGGATAGCGGTGACGATGAAACTCCGGTGGCGCATGAGTTCCCGGAAGGTAGCGCTTTGCCCATTTAACAAGCCGTCGGCCATTGGCCGAGATATAACCGGCAAGGTGAACCGGCAACGCCGGTTTCGGCAATTCGGTCCTGCCATCGGTTATTTCTTCCAGCACATCAACCATGCGCTCACATGCCAGCGGCCCGTCCTGGGCTACGATATAGCGTTCAAAGAGCGCCTTGCGCTCGTCGCCATCCGCCGCTCCCAGCTGATCACTCAACACCCGGCACAGGATATCTTTCAGCTCCGATTCGCTGAAACACTGATAACTCAGCTGATTCGGGAGACGGTAAAAATCCTCGTCTATCGTTTCATTGAGACTTGGTCGATAACTGATCACCGGCACACCCATGCTGTACGCTTCTACGGCAGTGGTGCAGCCATTATGGACAAGCGCCCTTGTTGCCATCAGCCAGGGCACCACGTTTCCCTCGTTAGTCACCCTGACCCGCTCACAACCTGCTGCGATGCAGTGATACACATCCGGGTTTTCGGTCGGGTGAGGGCGGACAACAAGCGTATAATCGGGGAACGCCTGGTCGAGCACCGGAATCAACTGTTTGAAGTATTCAAACAAGGTCTGCTTGTGGTCACGCAGGGCTTCAGCAAAGCCAGGACTCATACCTTTGGCGGCTTTCCCAAACCGCATTTTCCCGCCATGCTTTGCCGTTGGCCGGAACAGGTTCTGGCCGGGGAAGAAGGCATTTACGTGGTTAAAGTTGGTGTTGAGCAGAATGAATTTTCCGTACTTCTCACGCAAAGCATCGGCGTCATGCCTGTAGAAGTCACGCATTTCGGTACGCAGCAGGTCTCCACGCGGGTTACCCGTGATGTGTATCGGTTTCTCTCCGGGCATCTGCGGGTACTGTCGCCACAGACTCGCGTTATCTTCTCCCCAGGCGAAAAGATGGGAAACATATTTTAACGACAGGGGGGATAGACGCCGGGAAAAATACATCTCCGCAGGCAGATGCACCAGCGCCTCTTCATCCCAGGATATGATCTTCTGGCCAAGCTTGTGCATGATTTTGAACATGTTCAGGTTCATGACCGTAAAGCTTTTGCACAGGTAAAGACTTCTCGGGAAGGATGCGATTCTGAAATCGATCTTGCGGTGCGAACCGATGATCGAGGTAAACCCTCTTCTTGCTGCAATACAGGCAAGCAATAGTTTGGGGTCAAGTTCACGTACCTGGTTTTCCACCGGGATAATGAGCGGTACTTTCATGCCTCGATCCTGAACATCACATCGGATACCGGCTCAATGCTGAGCTGTTTTTTATAACCGAGCAGTTTCTGGAACCGTGCAATCCGCTCACGTATGTCATCGAGCGGAATCACCGGGTAACGGTGCAACTGGTACTCAGGCTTGTTATGTGAACCCGGAAGACTTGATTTCACATGTCTTGCCAGATTGAGTCCCTTGGCCAGCATCCAGCGATGCATGCGAGTGGAAATGGATTGCCTTCCGGGACCGGCCTGAAGGTTCGATATCGTTTCCAGTATGCTGACCATCCGCTCACAGGACAGCGGGCCATCCTGCGCTTCCAGATACCGGTTAATCAGTGGCTGGCACTGTTCTCCCGCCGGAATGCCAAGTTCACCGGCAAGGATTTTTTCAAGTGTTTGCTTCAATGCTTCAAAACTGAAGCACTCATGGCTGAGTCCGTTGGGCAGGCGGTAAAAACCATTGTCATACTCTTCATTGACAGGTACCCGGTAGCTGACCGCCGGAACATTCATGACATAGGCTTCCACTGCGGTAGTACAGCCGTTATGAACCAGCGCCTTTGCCGCCATCAACCAGGCTACAACATTACCCTCATTGGTCACCTGTACGCGGCGACAACGGGCCGCTATCTCCTTATAGGCCTGGTGATTTTCAGTCGGGTGCGGACGTACCACGATCGTGTGTCGGGGAAAAGCCTGTTCAAGCGCGGGAATGAGCTCCCTGAAACGTGCAAACACCGCATGTTTGTGTTCCCACAATCCTCGCGCATACTCCCGGCTCATGCCTCTTGCTGCCCGCCCGAAACGGGCCTTGTCACCCGGTTTTTTGACTGGCCTGAATAAATTGATATCCGCTCCAAATGCATTCACATGATTGAAGTTGGTGTTCACCAGGATGAAATCACCGTACTTCTGGCGCAGTGCTTCGACATCATGTTCATAATAGGAACGGATTTCGGATCGCAGCATGTCGCCACGCGGATTCCCGACCGCGTGTATCGGCGTATCTTTTGGCGTGTGCGGATACTGTCGCCACAGATCGACGTTGTCCTGACCCCAGGCAAACAGACTCAGCACATACTTGATCGCCGACGCATTGAGACGGCGTGAGAAATAGGTTTTTGCCGGCAGGTGCACCAGGGCCTCTTCATCCCAGGCCACGATTTTGTGACCAAAGTGCCGTGCCACCCAAAAGAACAGCAGGCTGCGTATCGTCATGCTTTTGGATAAATAGATCGCGCTGGGAAATGAATCTATGTTGAATTCCATTTCCCGGCGTGAACCGATAATTGATGAGAACCCGCGCTGTGCAGCGACACAGGCAAGCAGTAATTTCGGGTCGAGTTCTCGCACCTGGTTTTCTACAGGAATCAGCAACAGTGATCTGGATGCGCTCATGCCACCGTCCTAGGATGCCGCTTCCAGCAATCGGTGTGGCCTGTCCACAACGGCCTGCAGGATACGTTCAGCCAGTTTTTCACCGCTCAGGCCGTGATAATCAAGCACCTCGGAAGGCGTACCGCAGGCGGGATGATCTTCCACGCCATAGCTGAGCAGTTGTCTGCCACGCAAGGTGTCGGATGACATGAATGCATTCAGCAATGCATCACCTAGTCCACCGTAACGAGCATGATCATCCACCACAAATGCCATATCACAGCCGTCTATGGTTTCTTCCAGCCAGTCAATATCGACCTGGTTGAGCCAGGGCATATTGATCACCTTCAGGGAAAACCCCTGCTCATTCAGACGCTCGGCTGCTGTGAGCGCCTCGTTCAACATCACAGGACCATAAGCAAGAATTACCGCGTCGGTTCCTTCGTTCAGCACATTGCCTCTGCCAAAACTGAAGTGATAATCTTCCGCAACCGGAATCGCTCGCGGCGACGGACCGATCACCAGGCGTATCATGCAACTCTGTTTTGCCTCGTTCACACACCACTGCAGGGCTTTTCGGGTTTCCAGTTCACTGCCTGGTTCAAGGATAATGCAGCCCGGCAAGGCACCAAACAGGGAGATGTCACGCAAGCTTTGATGCGACTTGCCGGGCCCGGCGGGAATCAATCCTGCGTAGTGACACACGTAGATGATTTTTGTCTTTTCCGTTGCATTGTTATAAATCTGTTCATTGGAACGCGACGCAAGAAAGACTCCAAAGGAATTTACAATCGGCAGAAAACCTTCGCGCGCAAGGCCGCCGGCCGTTGACACCATGTCCTGTTCGGCAATTCCGCTCTCGATAAACCGGTCCGGGAAAGCGTGCTCAAACAATCGCAGACCACAGTCAGCTGACAGATCCGCATCCATCACCACAATGTCCTCTCTCTCACGCCCCAGTTCGAGTAGTGCCTGGCTATAGGCACTCACCACCTTCTCTGCCGAGGCCTTGAGTTTTACCCTGTTTTTTTCGAGGCGATCCATGACTTCGGTATCCAGAATACCCAGACCGAACTGATCGAACTGCTTGTCGATGCGGGCAATAATTTCTGCGTAGCCTGCCTCAAATGAAGCATCGTTCGGCGCACCGGAATGCCAGGGGTACAGACCTTTTCCGGCTTTCAGGGCCGCCGGCCCTTCCATGAAGGAAATACCCTTACCCTTGATCGTGTCGGCAATCAGTACTTTCGGTTTGTCGTGCACCTGTCGGAATTCGTCAAACACCCGTTCCAGTTCGGCGAAGTCGTGGCCGTCACAACGCGCCGTATGCCAACCAAAGATTTCAAATTTCTTTTCGAGGTCTCCCAGATCGATAATCTCCTCCACCGGCTTATCGGACTGAATCTTGTTCATATCAACAATGACGGTAATATTGTTGACCGCCTGGTGGGCCGTGGTCTGCAACGACTCCCAGATCTGCCCCTCCTGCAATTCACCGTCGCCGGTCATCACGAACACTTCTCCTGCTGCGCCCTTGAGTTTTTTACCCAGCGCCATACCTTTGGCCTTGGAGATACCCATGCCCAGGGAACCTGAATTGGTTTCAACACCGGGAAGACTGATATCCGGATGACCATGGGCACCGCCAAGCCGACGCAGGTTGATAAATTGGTCTTTGGACATCACACCCAGTGAATAGAGCACGGCATAATAGGCGGGCGCATCATGCCCCTTGGAGGAGAAATAAATATCGCGATCCGGGTGATCAAATCCCAGCTCCAGCGTGTTCATGCCGGCATGGTAGAGCCAGGTCACGATATCCAGCGAACTTAAACTCGAACCCAGGTGACCTGAACCTGCCCGTTTGACAGTCGCCAGGGTGTTGGCGCGGCACATGTCAGCCAGCAGGCGGAGTTTGTCGTGTTCATCTATCCCGGTTTCACGTACTCGCTGGAATTCACTTGCAGCAATAAGTTTGATCTCTAGCATTGTTCCGATTGCCCCTTTAACAAATATGGGAAGTGGGTGACAGACGGCAGTTCAGCCTGCCGATTGTTAACAAGATATTCAGCGAGGCCCCAGTCGTACTCACTGTTTACATCGAAGCCCTCGTAGCCCTCGGTAAAAAACGGCATCAGTACATTACCCGCAATCGTGCCCTGTTCATGGACAACGCGTGTCCAGGCAATTTCCAGGCTGGCGTTCTGTGCGTATACCTCGGGCAGTGATTGATACTGACTGCTGTGCCAGGGTTGCGCGGATGCCTGCAGAGGCATCAACGGAACCATGCGTTTACCTTGAACCATCCACATCTTTCCCGGGTGCTGCTGACATTTCTCTACCGCCCGTAACGAATCGACACCCTTCTCTTGCAAAAGCGCCTGCCAGGCTCGCTGGATCGTCTGCGGCAGACGGAAGGGACTGGTCGGCCTGAGGATACTGAAACAGCTATAGTCACGACCCTCATCCCTAAGTCTGTCCAGGGTATAGGTCAGCCATTCGATATCCGGGGACACATCACCCGCCAACTGCTGCGGGCGCAGGAAAGGTACTTCCGCGCCGTAATGTCTGGCTATATCCGCATAGTGTTGCGAGTCCGTCGACACGATTACATCGGAAAATATACCGCTCTGCCGTGCCGCTGAAATCGTGTATGCCATCAGCGGATGACCCGACAGATAACGAACATTTTTATCCGCTACCCGCTTCGAACCCGCTCTTGCCGGAATCAGTGCAACCGCGCTGCGTGCCTTTGTTATCATGTCAGAGCAAACCCGGGTTAATGTTGATGTAGATGTCTTTCAGCTCCGAGTAAACATCGAGCGCCTCGGTGCCCGGTTCTCGCGATCCGTTACCCGATTGTTTCAGTCCACCGAACGGCATATGCGGTTCACTGCCATGTGTGCCGCCGTTGACCACGGCCACCCCGGCCTGAACTTTCTGTGTGAACTCGGTCGCCCGGTGAATGCTGCGGGTATGGATAGCAGCCGTCAGGCCATAGGGTGAATCGTTTGCCATGTGCAAGGCTTCTGCAAAATCAGCGACCCGGTAAAGACAGCTGATCGGGCCAAACAGTTCTGTGACGGAAATTTCGTCATGCGGGTGGACGTTCTCGATAAGGGTTGGCGCCACGTAGAAACCTTTCGCATGCGCCTCATCATCCAGCCGATGCCCTCCGATGATTATCGAAGCGCCTGCCTGCCTTGCCCGTTCAACGATAGCCAACATGTTATCGAGCTGTTTCTCGTTAATGACCGGCCCCAGGTCATCACCGTCATCGGGGCCGACCTTGAGCAGGCGGGTACGTTCGACGAGGCTCTCGCGAAACCGGTCGTAAACTGCATCAAAAACAATAATTCGGCTGGCTGCCGCACAACGCTGTCCGGCATTGCTGAACGCAGCAAGCAGTGTCCAGTCAACAGCATTGCCCAGATCGGCGTCATCACAGACCAGCAGTGCATTCTTGCCACCCAGCTCAAGAGAGACTTTCGCCAGCCGCTCGCCCGCTGTCGCTGCAACAAGACGACCCACGGCAGTGGAACCGGTAAAACTGACAACATCCACACCGGCGTTGGCCACCAGTGGTGCCCCGGCTTCTTCACCTGAACCCTGAATAATATTCAGTACACCCGCCGGAAGACCGGCCTCCTGCGCGATCCGTCCGAACAGCCAGGCAGTAGCCGGTGTATCCTCGGCGGCTTTCAGGATCACAGCGTTACCACAAATCAACGCCGGGAAAACTTTCCAGGCCACATTGGCGATGGGTGTGTTGGCCGCAATAATCAGACCGGCCACGCCCATCGGCTGCCGTACAACGCTGGCATACTTGTCGGGTGTTGCGCTGGTGGTGGTGCGCCCGTAAAAACGCCGACCCTCACCGGCCATGAATTCTCCCTGCGCAATAGCAGCACCGGTTTCACCCATTGCGGCACTGAATGACATCCCGGTTTCCAGCGCAACAACCGCTGCGATGTCTTGCTGGTAGCGATGCATCAGTTGGGCAATGTCGTGCAGCAACTCACCGCGTTGCACCGGAGTCAGCGCAGCCCAGCCCGGTTGCGCATCAATCGCAACCTGGATCGCTTGCTCAACGTCATTGGCCCCGGAACGGGCAACCCGGTACAACTGCCCGCCAGTGTGCGGAGAAAGCTTGTCGAAAACTTCGCCAGGCAGCGCTTCCGCTCCGTTAATCCAGTTAGGAATCGTGGCAGGTATGAAATCCGGAATCATTCAGACAACTACCAGGCGGTAAAACCACCGTCCACGATCAGTTCGGTTCCGGTCACATAAGACGATGCACGGGATGCCAGAAACAGCAGTGGCCCGCACAGGTCATCATTGACCGCCATTCTTCCCATAGGTACGCGATGACAGAACTTGCCCCTGAATTGCTCGTCCTGCTCACCCAGTACCCCACCCGGTGACAGGGCGTTAACCCGTATCCCCTGCGGCGCCCAGTGCGTCGCCAGGTAGCGGGTCAGGTTGACGACAGCGGCCTTGGATGCGCCGTAAGCCGGTGGCTTGAAAAATGGCGGGTCACTTTGTATGTGGTCATAAAAATGTGCGTCGGGAGAAATACCGGCATACAGGGAGCCGATATTAATGATAGATCCTCGACCGGCACGCAACATAGGTTTACCGAAAACCTGGCTCACCAGAAACAGCCCCAGTGTATTCACCTCCAGTATCTCCCGGTTGACCTCCAGCGGAATATCTTCCAGCAGATAGCCATCGTCGGCGTTGGCCGGGGGCTGGTCGATGCCGGCGTTATTTACCAGAATCGAAGGCACGCCAAAGGATGCAATGCACTGTTCACAGGCTACTTCCAGCGCCGAACGATCGCGGATATCAGTACGCTGCAAGCTGAGCCGGTCTTCGTCAAAGCGATCCTGTAAACGCTGAAAGTCTTCGGAAACCGCTACCCCCGGTAAATCCAGGGCAAAAACCGACGCGCCTGCATCGAGCAAGGCCTCGATCCATACCGGCCCAAGCTTGCCCAGAGCACCGGTGACAACTGCAATTTCGAGCTCCAGGCTGAACAATGTGTTCAAGAGACAGCAAGCTCCCGCCAGCTCTCGGCACCGTTTAACTTCTCATACGCAATGTCGTCATCTATCGCCAGTGGTTGACAGGTGACGCGACCAATAACCTTGTCGATGTCGTAGGGATGCAGACCATCACCCGGTGACTTGATCGCCAGATCTTCACGCCGCAGGGTGTAACCTTCCGGGATATCGCGCGCAGCCACCAGTTTCTTGCCCATTTTAATGATGGGTTGCACTTCGCTGTCGTAGGTTCGTTTGACGCCATCACCTATTGCAACCTTCAGACGGTCCAGGTCACGAACCAGCTTGCGGAAGCCACTCGGCTCCAGGGAAAATGCGTGATCCGTACCCTTCCAGGTATGGTTAAACGTGAAGTGCTTCTCGACAATTCTGGCGCCCAGCATGAAAGCCGCTATCGCCATGGCAATACCATTATCATGTGACGACAAGCCGATAGTGGCACCAGGGAAACGTTCACGGAACGTGGTGATAACACGAAGATTCAGTTCATCAAACTCTGCCGGGTAACCAGCCGTGCATTGAAGAATACCCAACTGCGGATTGATCGGCATAATGGCATCGTAGGCCCGATTAACATCATCCATGGCCCCCCCGCCGGTACTGATCACCATAGGCTTTCCGTAACCTGCAATATGAGTAAGCAGTGGTATGTTCTTCAGGTCTCCCGAAGCCACTTTAAAAGCTGGCATATCCAGCTTTGCGAGGAAATCAGCGCTGTGCATATCAAAAGCAGTGGCGACCACCGTAACTCCGATCTCCTTACCGTAATCCATCAATTCCCTGTACTCATTCCAGCCGAACTCAAGAAACTCCCGGTGCTCTCCATACGTTTTCCCAAAACTGTTCTCGTAATCGTATAACCTGTTATAGCTGGCCTTTGTATACAGACTCCGGTTATCGCGTTTCTGAAGCTTCACCGCATCTGCACCACATTCCTTTGCGACCCTGAACATCTCCATTGCGGTTTCCAGTCTGCCCTGATGATTGTTTCCGATTTCTGCAACCACATAACAGCCTCCATCATCCTGAATGTCTTTTCCGTCTATCGAGAGTTTCCGCATGCACCCATGTCTCCTGAACTGTATTCGATTGGCGCCGGAGTATACTGATCGGCATCCGATATAGAATCGTCCCCCGATGTCGAGAGACATAACCCGACAGCTCATCGTATGCTCCGCTGCACGATGTTCCACGATGAGAGAATCATAATTGGGTCGTATTCTTTTCCGGAAACTGTCACCCCGTTTACACCGGCTGCGCACACTCGGCAGATATGCGGAGGGGATGTTTCTTTATCTTTTCTGGCTGGTGATGCGTCTTCTGTCACCCGAATATGCATCAGCGGGCGGACGCATACTGATCCGTCGACTAGGTCCGAAAACGCACAAACATCGCCAGGTAAAGAACAATATAAAACTGGCTTTCCCGGAATTGAATGACGAACAGTATGAATCACTGGCCCGTGACATCTGGGGAAACTTCGGGGCCGTAATGGCCGAATACCCACACCTCAAAGCGATCACAACCGGCGGTTCGCCACCCTTTATTGACAAGGTTATTGACAGGGACGCACGCGAAATACTGGAAAGCAAACGGCCTGCCATCTACGTCAGCGCACATATTGGAAACTGGGAACTGGTTGGATCGACTGTCACAAGTATGGGCGTGCCGTTCAGTGTGCTATACAGCCCCCAACCTAACCCGGTACTGGAACGAATGATCCAGGAACAACGCAACCTGCCGGGCTACCGACTTATTGCCAAAACAAACGGAATACGCCAACTGGTACGTGAAATCCGCTCAGGTCGCTCAATTGGAATGCTGTCTGACCAGCGCGTGGACAGCGGCAAGACGGTACCTTTTTTCGGCCATGATGCCCGCACAACGACCAGCCCGGCATCACTGGCGATGAAACTCAACTGCCCGTTAATACCGGTACAGATAGAGCGAACCGGCAATGCCCGATTTCGCGCCATTTTCCATAAGCCCCTGCTTTATGGAAACGAAACGGACAGACAGCGTGACCCCTTGCAGGTCACCGCAGAGATTAACCGCCTGTTCGAGCACTGGATTCGTCACCGACCCGGACAATGGGCCTGTATAAAACGGCGCTGGAAAATGGTCACGCCGTCATGAAACAGGATTGCGGCTACATTTCCCTCTTCATTGACATGGGTCAAGCACAGATGATGCGCTGAACGCTAGAATTCTGCTGTCGCACCTCGAGTGTCCCTGAGTAATTATATCTGGCCAAGATTCTGAAACCCATGCAAAAACCCACTCTGGTCTATACGATAGATGACAAGCGCTATCTTAATATTACCGACAGATGCACCTTGCGCTGCACCTTCTGCCCGAAGTTCTGCGCCAGCCCCAAAGTCCATGAGTTTGACCTAAGCCTCGCACAACGCCCGGAGGCCGAAGACGTCATCGATGCGATGGGCAACCCCGCTGATTACCGCGAAATCGTATTCTGCGGTTTTGGCGAACCCACCCTGCGCCTCAGACCCCTGCTGAAAATTGCCGCCCACATAAAACAGCGCAACGGACGCGTCCGTCTCAACACAGACGGCCTCGCCAACCTGGTTCACAAACGGAACGTACTCCCCGAACTGACAGGCCATGTCGATGCCCTGTCGGTATCCATGAATGCCCAGGATGAAACAACCTATCGCCAACACTGCCAACCTGCTCTGACCGGTTCTTTCAGTGCCATGCTTGATTTCCTGAAACTGGCACCGGATTACATTGGTGAGGTTACAGCTACCGCCATCGACGGCCTCGACGGTGTGGATATAGATGCCTGCCGGCGAATGGCCGAGCAGCGTAACGTCGGTTTCAGACGCCGGGTACTGGATGTGGTGGGTTGAACATGGTGCTCTCTGACTACATCAATACTTTTGGTCAGGCCATGCTGCACCGCTACGGCGAACGGGTTCACAAGCTGGCCCTGAATGCCGCCTTCACCTGTCCGAACCGCGATGGCAGCAAAGGACGTGGTGGCTGCACCTTCTGCAACAATGTCTCCTTCAACCCCAATGGCCGCAACCCGCCAACTATAAACGAACAACTTGAGGCCGGGCGGCGAGTCATACGAAAACGTACCGGCGCACGCAAATACATTGCCTACTTTCAGGCTTATACCAACACCTATGCAGACGTCGACCGACTTGCCGAGCTCTACGACCAGGCACTTGTCGATCCGGACATTATCGGACTGTCCGTCGGCACACGCCCGGACTGTGTACCGGACGCAGTGCTCGATCTTCTGGCCCGCTATAAGGACCAGGGTAAGGAGGTGTGGCTGGAGCTGGGGCTGCAATCAGCGTTTGACGACACCCTGCAACGCGTAAACCGTGGGCACGGTTTCGAGGAATATCGACTCGCCGTGCGCAACGCCCATGCCCGTAGCCTGCAGGTCTGCACCCATCTCATTGTCGGCCTGCCCGGCGAAACACACGCGCACTGCATGACAACACTGCAACGCGTTCTCGATCTCGGTGTTGAAGGACTCAAGCTGCACCCGCTGCATGTCGTCAAGGGCACCATGCTGGCCAACCAGTGGCGACGTGGCACTTACCAGCCCCTGTCACTGGACAGCTACATTGGCATTGCCTGTGACATGATCGAACTCACGCCGGCGGACATTATCTATCACCGTGTCACAGCCAGCGCATCACCGAACATCCTGCTTGCGCCCGCCTGGTGTACGAAGAAATGGGCCGTTCTCAACGGCATCTTACAGGAGCTCAAACGACGCCAGACACGACAGCATGCAACGAACGATGCGAAACAAACTCTGCTACGCGAACAATCGGGAACCTGAACTATGCCACCTGTACGCAAAAAAATGGAACTCGTCTGCCCGGCCGGCAACCTGCCAGCACTCAAGGTTGCTGTTGACCAGGGTGCCGATGCTGTTTATATCGGCTTCCAGGATGACACCAATGCACGCCATTTTCCCGGTCTCAATTTCAATAAGCAGCGTTCCCGCGAAGGCGTACAGTACGCACACAATCGGGGTGCAAAAGTATTCGTGGCCATCAATACCTACGCACAGCCCACCGGCTGGAAACGCTGGCAGGATGCCGTTGACCGGGCGGCGGAATTGGGTGTCGATGCGCTGATACTGGCAGATATCGGCGTCATGGATTACGCGACCGGGAACTGGCCCGAGCTACGCCTGCATCTGTCGGTGCAGGCCTCGGCAACCAACCCTGAAGCCATTCGCTTCTACCATGACAACTTCGCCATCCAGCGTGTTGTCGTCCCCCGTGTATTATCACTCAAACAGGTACGACAGGTCGCCAAAGACAGTCCGGTACCACTGGAAGTATTCGGCTTCGGCAGCCTGTGTGTAATGGTTGAAGGACGCTGCCTGCTTTCTTCCTTCGTGACCGGACAATCGCCCAATACCTTCGGTGCCTGCTCACCGGCATCCGCCGTGCGCTGGATGGAAACACCCTGCGGTCTCGAATCGCGTCTTAACGATATACTGATCGACCGTTATCAGCATGGCGAAGCCGCCGGCTACCCTACGCTGTGCAAGGGACGCTTCAGTACAGGTGGCAACACGTACTATGCCTTTGAGGAACCCACCAGCCTCAATACTCTGGAACTGTTGCCGGAACTTCAGTCTATCGGTATTGCCGCCATCAAGATCGAAGGGCGGCAGAGAAGCCCTGCCTACGTCAGGCAAGTCACACAAGTGTGGCGTGCTGCGCTGGATTCCTGCCGGAAGGATCCGGATCATTACTGTCCACAGACACCCTGGCAGGATGTGCTGCTAAAAGTATCGGAAGGCGCACAGACCACGCTCGGTGCCTATCACCGGCCATGGCAATGAACGGTATACCTGCAACCAGACTTTCACTCGGCCCCGTCCCCTATTACTGGGGCCGAGGACAATTGCTGGATTTCTACAGGCAAATCGCAAAAACATCAGTTGATATCATTTACCTGGGCGAAACTGTTTGCGCCAAGCGCCGCGCCTTGTGCAGTGAAGACTGGCTGGCGCTGGCACGAACACTGAAAGAAGCCGGCAAAGAAATCGTGCTGTCGAGCATGACCCTGATCGAAGCCGGCTCCGAACTGGGCACCCTGAAAAGGCTCTGTGACACTTCCGGTTTCTGCATCGAAGCCAACGACATGGCGGCAGTCCAGCTGCTGTCAGGCAAAACCCGCTTTGTTACCGGCCCATCCATCAACATCTACAATCACCGCACCCTGGAGGTGCTTGCTGATCACGGCTTGAAGCGCTGGGTGCTACCTGTCGAATTGTCTCGAACAACACTTTCCGATCTACAGCAACGGCGGCCGATCGCTGTTGAAACCGAAGTATTTGCGTACGGCAGACTGCCGCTCGCCTACTCAGCACGTTGCTTCACCGCGCGCGCCCATAACCTGCCCAAGGATGACTGCCAGTTTCGCTGCCTCGACTACCCCGACGGGCTGCTGCTCTCGACCCGCGAGGATGAAGCTTTTCTTACCCTCAATGGTATCCAGACCCAGTCGGCCAAAACCTGCAATCTTGTCAAGGACGTCGATGAACTGGTCAAACTCGGTGTTGATGTACTGCGTATCAGCCCGCAGTCGCGGCACACGGAACGCGTTATCGAAATTTTCCGTCAAACCCTGAACAACACACTGTCTGCGCAGCGTGCTCATACCGACCTGCTGCCACTCGCACCTGAAGGCTACTGCGATGGTTACTGGCACGGGACTGCGGGCATGACAATAAACGCTGGTGAGGAGGTCGTATGCCACTAAAAGAATCAATCTATGGGAACAATCCTTTCGATCTGGACAATACTTCTGCCTACGAAGCCTGGAAGTCGGACAAACTGGAGAGCTACCCGCAATACGCCGAGCAACTCATCGTAGAGATCGATGACCCGCGCCAACTAAAGCACTCGGAACGGGAGGCTATCCTTGCAAACTGTGCGAAAGCCAATATGGCAGTCTACGTCGGCAACACCGGCGCAGACCCGGACAAGCTGATTCCCGCCACGCTTGGTGCACAACTCGGGCTGCTCCACCTGGATCGAAATATGGGCGCCGACAACGATGGCATAACCACACTGAAGGTTGTCGACGAGCAGTGGCGCAGCCGCTACATCCCCTACACCAACCGCCCGATTCACTGGCATACCGACGGCTACTCCAACAACCTGGACCAACAGATCCATTCGCTGCTGTTGCATTGCGTCAACCCCGCCAGCAAGGGCGGCGAGAACGCTCTGCTCGATCATGAAATTGCCTATATACGTCTGCGCGATGAAAATCCCGCCTATATCCAGGCACTGATGGCACCGGATGTCATGACGATCCCGGCTAACATTGAGCAAGGCACAGTGCTACGTCCGGCCCGCTGCGGATCGGTATTTTCACCCTACTACAAAAAATATCTGCACATGCGCTACACCGCACGCCGACAAAACATAGAATGGAAAAACACAACCCAGACGCGCGCCGCAGTAGCCGCACTGGAAAACCTGCTGACGTCAGATGATCCCTTGATCTACCGCTTGAGGCTACAACCTGGCTGGGGCGTGATCAGCAATAATGTATTGCATGACCGAAGCGGTTTTGATGACGACGAACAGAATTCCCGCCTGTTGTACCGGTTGCGCTATTTCGACCGCATCAACTGAATAAACGCCTGTAAACGGGTAACAACCTGTGCAAAACAGGAGCCAGATGCCGGTATAAACCAAGGGAGTCGACATCCAGCCCGTCGAGGAAGCTCTTCACTTCCAGCCCCAGTTCGGTGTCGCCCTGTACTACCAGACGACGCTGGAATACCAGCGCATCAGGATCCTCTTGCTGACCGACGAGACGCAGAAAATCGTATACGCTCGCCTCTATAATCAGAGCATCGGCTGCATGCCCTGTTGCAACACGCAACTTCCTGCCTTCAACCGTGAGGTGAATGTTGATACCAGCATCCCTTACCCGGACCGTCAGGAAACGCCGCTGCAAAAAATCCAGCTCGCCCTGTTTCAGTTGCACCATCAGTGACTGGTTGAGAAGGTTTACTATCACGTGCGAACAAACCGTATCGGGAAGCAGCGAAAAAGGCAGCGCCAGTGGCCGCGGCAGGCGTGGCCCTGCCGATGACGACCCGGCTTGCCGCGCAACAGACGCATGAACTGAACCCACTGTGTGACTACACATAAAATTTTGCGTGCAACCCTTGCTTCAGCGGGCCATTCGGTTGGCCGGCATAAATTCCGGGGTCTCGCCGAGATCCCTGAAGCGGTGATAGATATTATTGAGGTGCGTTCTCAGGGTCGCCTTTGAAATCGAAAGCTGGTTGCAGATTTCGGGATTGGATGTACCTCTGATGGTCAGAGAGATCACTTCAGTCTCGCGCTTCGTCAAACCCTTGTCCCGGTAATAGGCCAGCGCCATTTCATATCGGTCCTGAAGTGGTTGCAGGAAAGTAATAATGCTTTCACTGCTACACAACAGCGTGACATCGAAAAAGCCGCCATGCATAAAACTGTTTTTGTATACCCGACTACCCCAGTCTTTCCATTGCTGGCTCCTGTCGCCGGCATACAGTTCCATGCATCCGGTCTCACACGTCTCTCCGCACCGGTCACCGCACAACTCACGGCAATAATCATTCTGGCTAAGCACCTGTTTGCTCCTGTCCTTGACGCAAACGGCGACATTGCCCGCTTCCAGTGAAGATTCCAGTATTTCGCTCATTACCGCAGATACCATTTTAAGGGGCCCTCCATTCGTTACGAGCAATCTAACAAACCTGCACAGCGTGAATAATCAACAGGCGGGGTTGATTTTAGAGCAAGGGAATCCGGGCTTTCGTTGACCTGGCTCAGTTTCCTCTATAATCGCCCCATGCTGCGCGCCGAACCACTCAACCCACAGAACCCCGGGATTATTCATGGATGAATTCATTCAAACGTTGACCGACTGGAGCGGCCAGCTCGCCGGTCTGCTCTGGGGTAACGCGCTAACACTGGCGCTACTGCTCGGCATGGGCCTGTATCTGACCCTGCGCATGGGGCTGGTCCAGTTCAAGGGCTTCCGGCATTCGCTGGCACTGATATCCGGCGCTTACGACCAACCACACCACGAAGGCCAGATCACACACTTTCAGGCACTGTCCACAGCCCTGTCAGCCACCGTCGGTACCGGCAACATCGCGGGTGTCGCAACGGCCATCTCGCTGGGCGGGCCGGGTGCCCTGTTCTGGATGTGGGTCACGGCGTTTTTTGGTATGGCAACCAAGTTCGTCGAGTGCACGCTGTCCCTGCGCTTCCGCGAGGTACGTGAGGACGGCACAATTGCCGGTGGCCCGATGTACACCTTGCTGCACGGCCTGAAGATGAAACGCACCGCCATGCTGTTCGCCAGCTTTGCACTGATCGCCTCGTTCGGTATTGGCAACATGGTACAGGCCAACTCAGTGGTAGACGGGCTCGGATATCTGTTCCCGGAAGTTCGTGAATATTCATGGCTGGCTGGATTAACCCTCGCGCTGCTGGTCGGCGCTGTGATCCTTGGTGGTGTAAAACGAATTGCGCACGTAGCATCAACCATCGTGCCGTTTATGGCACTGCTGTACGTTGGCGCTGCCATTTTCGTGCTGGCCAACCACCTCCCGCAAATTCCTGATGCGTTTGCGACCATATTCAATCACGCGCTGAACCCCTGGGCGGTTGGCGGTGCGGCAGTCGGTGAAGCAATTCGTTGGGGCGTCGCACGCGGCCTGTTTTCCAATGAGGCCGGCCTGGGTTCCTCGCCCATAGCACACGCGGCAGCGCGCACCAATGAGCCGGTACGCGAAGGACTGGTCGCTATGATGGAACCGTTTATTGACACGCTGGTAATTTGCACCATGACGGGGCTTGTTATTGTGGTGACCGGTGTGTGGACACTGCAACGAGAAGATCTCGTTGGTGCCGCATTGACAGCACACGCCTTCCAGAGTTCTATCGGCGTAGCAGGTGCCGGCGTGGTTGGCATTGGCCTCAGCCTGTTTGCCTTTTCCACCATCATCGCCTGGTCCTACTACGGGGACCGCTCGGCCAGCTTCCTGTTCGGCGAGCGCGCCGTGCTGCCCTACCGCGTACTGTATACGCTGCTGGTAATGGTGGGCGCCGCCGTCCCCTTGCAGCTGGTCTGGAACATAGCGGACATAACCAATATTCTCATGGCTATTCCCAATCTGCTGAGCCTGGCATTGCTGGCTGCACTGGCGCAACGACTCAAGAACGAGTATTTTTCCGAACCCCGGAACTGGAAACCAAAAAAACACCACGAGGCAGACTGATGAATGAAACCACCACCGAAAACGGGCTGGTCTACGAAGACCTGAACGAGGGCGACGGCACACTGTGTACCGGCCGTGGCCAGACGGCTATTGTGCACTACACCGGCTGGCTGGAAGACGGCACCAAGTTCGATTCCAGTCTCGACCGCAATGACCCGTTCAGCTTTCCCATTGATTGCGGCTTCGTCATCCGTGGCTGGGATGAGGGCGTAGTCGGCATGAAAGTCGGCGGTAAACGCAAGCTTACTATTCCTTCAGATCTCGCCTACGGCGAGCGCGGTGCAGGTGGCGTGATACCACCTGACGCTACGCTGGTCTTCGAAATCGAATTGCTGGAGCTCTCCGAATAGTGTTACTGGAAGTACTCGAAGCACACATCGACGAAGATGTCCGTGTTGCACTGGAAGAAGATGTAGGTCAGGGAGACATCACGGCACAACTGATTCCGGAACATGGCTCCTGGAAAGCCAGCATCTATAGCCGCGAACACGCTATCCTGTGTGGCCGCAACTGGTTTGATGCAGTGTTTCACCATCTTGATGAAAACATAGATCTGCGCTGGTACGCCGCCGATGGTGATTCAATCGCACCGCATCAGGCCATCTGCACGCTGAAAGGGCCACCTCGCAGCCTGTTGACGGGTGAACGGACTGCATTGAATTTTCTGCAAACCCTGTCCGGTACTGCCACCCTCGCCCACCAGTATGCACAGGAGGTTAAAGGGCTGGACACACGCATCCTCGACACGCGCAAGACAATCCCGGGCCTGCGCCGCGCCCAGAAATACGCAGTGCGGACCGGAGGCTGCCACAATCACCGGATGGGACTCTATGACGCCTTCCTGATCAAGGAAAACCACATCGCGGCCGCAGGCTCCATCGCCGCAGCGATTGATAACGCCCGTGCGCTGGACCACGGACTTCCAATCGAAGTCGAGGTAGAGACACTGGACGAATTACAGCAAGCCCTGAAAACCGGGGTCGATCGAGTGATGCTGGATAACTTTTCCATTGAGGATATCCGCAAGGGCGTAGTACTGAATGCAGGCACAGTAGAACTGGAAGCTTCAGGCAACATCACACTGAGCAAATTGCGTGAATATGCCGAAACCGGTGTAGATTACATTTCCATTGGTGCACTGACCAAAGACGTCAAAGCCATCGACCTTTCAATGCGGTTTGACTAGCCCACGTCACCCAGCAACTGTTTTCTCACATCCGACCGATAAGCCAGTACGAGTATCGCCAGATGCATCGCACTGGCGGCAAAAAACATTGACGACCCCATCAGCTTTATCATAAAAAATTCCGGCCAGGGATTGGTTGTGTGGATTGCGAATGCAGATAACGCATCCCAGATGGCCAGCGAGTTCCAGACAATGATCGTGGTCCAGACCCATAGACCGGTTTTCCTCAAAATCAGGTAAGCAACCCATAACCCAGTGATCCCGATTACCGCGTCACCCACAAGCGGCATTAACCACGCGGGCGGTGGATCACCCGGCATATTTCCACCCACTCGGTGGATAAAAGCCAGCGTCATCGCCCGCCCGGATAACATCAACGTCAGAAAAAGCATGATTTTCTGGTTCATATTCAGTTCCCTCAATAAAGTTGTCTTACAGGCTGCTTGCATTTTGCAAGTAGATTTATTGTAGCCAGGCACTTGCATAATGCAAGTACTATTTTTTCCAGTACACTTGGCTTTATGAAGAACCACGAAAATCACAACAACGGAAAATGCCCGATTACCTTTGCGCTGGATATATTCGGTGACAAATGGAGCCTGATCATCCTTCGGGATATTCTGTTCAAGGGGAAAAAGTACTACAGCGAATTCCTCAACTCACCCGAGAAAATCTCAACCAATATACTGGCGAGTCGCCTGGGCAAACTGGAGTCCGAAGGGCTGATTTCGAAAACGCAGGATTTGAAAAACCTGTCGAAGTTTATTTACCGGCTTACAGGCAAGGGGAAAGACCTGCTTCCTTTAATGCTCGACATGATTGAGTGGAGCGTAAAGTACAACCCGCAACCGGGTACGCCGGATAACATTATTAATGGTGCGCCAGGCAAACTGCTTTCGAGGTTGCATGACGATCGGGAAGCGCTGTTTAACGAGATCCTGAGCAAACTGGAGTAAGAGAAATATTCAGATGAATTCGAATTGATCTGCAAGAAAGGAAGCAGGCCCCGCTACCAATTTAAAAAGCTCAAGTGAGTTAATCACCTGGGCTTTTTTCGTTTCTGGTTCCGGGACTATAGGGAAGTAAGCAATCTTTCAGGCTTTGGGTAAAGGGTCGGCATCGAGCCAGTGTAAAGCGTCCATTAAATAAGCATGTGCATTATTAATGTACATGCTTCGCGGATTTTTAACTGAAGGATGATCTGAAGAAAGAGATCGATGCCCAACTCTCAGCACCCCTTCACCCTTCTGACAAAAAGCCACGCTGGCCAGACCCAGCAGGCCGGAACCGAAGAGCCAGAGGTACCCAGATCACCGGTACCCCAGGGGGTTGTTGCAATAGCCCAGTTAGATCCCAAATCATTAGCATTGCCATCGTAAGCTGATAATTTCAATTCCATTGATGCGCCCGATGGACTTGGGAACGCGTTTGCATCATAAGCTACAAATGGATACACGTTGCAATAGCCACCACTGCTGGACCGCCTCAACTGGTCAGCGGCATTTGGATGCTCTTCGAGGGAACCAGGCACTTCTGTTTTAATCTCACTTAGACCAACATAATTCCGGTTCATCGTGGTTTTCTCCTTTACGTTTAAGCTCTGTCTCGTTCGCGCCGTGTGGTGTGCACGAGTACACAGTACTTATCTTGTGTCCGGAACTCTGTGCCAAAATACCCGGGAAATCTGGTAATATTCACACCCTGTAAATTCTTCTTAAAAGAATTCAGCAAACTCACTGAAGATGAAGTGCGGGCCATTGAACGTAAATACAAAGAAGTCTTTCATGGCGATGAGTAAGGAAGCGTGTGTGTGCTAATGCGCTGCTACAACTACACACTAAACGCATACGGGTTCAAAAACTGTCTGCCCCGGAACAGTTTCTGATCAACTTTGCTCAAAGCCGCTTCGTCGATGACTGTTTCCCAGCTTTCTTCTATGATTTGTCTCTGGTGGTCGGCTATATCGGTTGCTTCGCTTGCTGTCAGATAACGCTTTGGCCTTTTTGACCTTGCCGCGCCTGGCCGGTGTTACCAGGGCGCGGTATTTGCTGTTAGGCGCAAACACGCCATGAAATCTTGTCAGATTCACTCTTGGCTTTGGCACCAGTGCCGCCAGCCGGGCGATGAAGTCCAGCGGTTCGAAGATCACGTAGGTGGTGCCATCCCGGTACGGGGTTTTCAGTTGATAGCGTACTTTTCCACCGGACGTTAGTGACAGCCGCTTTTCCGATATCGCCGGACGGCTGATGTACCGGCACAGCCGCTCCAACTTGTCCCGTTCATGAGCCTTGGCCGCCACACCTGCATGCAGCGAGAACCCGGCTACCAAACCCAGCGTGTCACCAAACTGATCCTCCGGTTCGCAGGCTGGCAGCGTTTGCCGGTGGCGCTGTCGAGATAGACGCCATCCAGGAACAGCATGTGGTAGTGGATATTCAGGTTGAGTGCGGACCCAAACCGCTGGATCAACGTCACCGCGCCCGTCTGGGCAGTCTTTTTCGTAAAGCCGGCCTTCTTGATCAGATGCGTGGCGATGACACGGTAAACGATACCCGGCACCCGACCCATGATCGCCGGGCGGCTGGCGGCTGGCGGCTGGCGGCTGGCGGCTGGCGAACAGGAAACGCAGGAAACCGTGTTCCAGACGGCCGCATTTGAGATAGTCCTCGAATTCCCGTTGCACATAACCCGGCAAGGCTGTGCCATGGGCCGCCAGCTGCTCGGTAAATGCCGGGTAATGCTGTTCAATGATCTGGTAGAACAGTGTTTGCTCGGGTCGATGGCGCTGGTAATACGTAGCGCCAAATCCTGGCTCGGCAGTCCTTGATGCAAGTTTGGGTAACATGATGCGTGTCCTTGCGATACTGTGTTTTCATACAGTCTATCGCTGGATGCCTGACCGCGAAAAGTCGGTGGTTGCTTTGGTGAAAGTTTTCCCAATAAAGATGTTACTTTTTTTGTAACTATTCAGCTAGGATCATGACCCACAGCGATCTGCGCAATATCGCCAGGGTTCGAA
>UOFN01000110.1_pt1 | contig 42303 bp, 43 predicted proteins | sample 1990111 | NCBI WGS metagenome assembly UOFN01 (sample SAMEA4728526, study PRJEB27164) | hydrothermal vent metagenome | biome: marine basaltic hydrothermal vent biome; feature: marine hydrothermal vent; material: mineral | place: Pacific Ocean | collected 2011-06-14/2011-07-23 | depth 1741 m | reverse complement strand
GGAGCGGGCAAAGTCGTCGGCGGTGAAACCGCGAACCTCCAGCAATGATATGGCCAGCGCATCGCCCATCGCCAGTGCGGCAGTGGTACTGGCGGTAGGTGCGAGATCCAGAGGGCAGGCTTCCTTTTCTACACTGACGTCAAGATTGACGTTGGCAGCCTGGGCCAGTGGGGAATCCGGATTGCCGGTTAACGCAATCAACGGTACGTTGAGGCGTTTAATGATTGGCAAAATGGTGAGGATTTCGCCCGTCGAGCCGGAATTTGAAAGGGCAATCACCACGTCTTTTGCTGTGATCATGCCCAGGTCGCCGTGGCTGGCTTCGCCGGGGTGAACAAAAAATGCCGGTGTACCGGTGCTGGCCAGGGTGGCGGCGATTTTACTGCCGATGTGGCCGGATTTCCCCATGCCTATTACAACAACACGGCCTTCACAAGCGAGCATATGTCGGCAGGCGAGAACAAAATCGTCGTCGATGCGCGTCTTCAGTGCTTCGATGGCAGCGGCTTCAGTGTCCAGTACGGCCAGACCCAGTTTTTTAAACGTTGCATCAGTCATTGGATTTTCGGCCTCCAGTCGCCGCTCAGCGAACGGCGGTGAAGTATAACAGGCTCTGGTAGCCGAGATAGCAGGCCAGCAACAGGCTGCCTTCGAAGCGAGTGATACGACCTTTGCCATGGAGTCCCCAGGCCATCACTAACAATGCTGCCGTCAGGGCCACCATCACCGGCATATCGCGAGACAGAACCTCGGTATCAACGACGGAGGGGTGGATAATGCCGGGTATACCCAGTACAGCCAGCAGATTGAACATATTCGAACCAATGATGTTGCCGATGGCGATGTCCGGTTCGTTCTTCAGCGCGCTGGCGATTGAGGCGGCCAGTTCCGGCAGGCTGGTGCCGAGCGCGACGATTGTCAGACCGATAACCAGATCGCTGATACCGTATGCTTCGGCGATACCAACTGCGCCCCACACCAATAGCCGTGAGCTGGCGACCAGCACAACGATGCCAAACACTAGCCAGAACAGTGAGCGGCCCAGCGGCATGTCGGTGGGGATTTCAGCCTCGTACTCAACGGCCATCGGGTCCTTGTCGCGCGTGTGCAAGCCGAGCCAGATGACCCAGACCAGCATTACGACAAGACCGCCAAGCAGTATCAGCCCATCCACAAATTCCAGTCGGCCATCACTTAACAGCAACCAGGCAACAGCCGTTGTACCAAGCAGAATCGGTAACTCACGACGCACCGTACCCGACTGCACCGACAGCGGCACGATGATCGCGGTAAGGCCGAGAATCAAAGCGATGTTGGTAATGTTGGAGCCGATGGCGTTGCCGACGGCAAGGCCGGGGTTGTGATTCAGCGAGGCCATCAGCGACACCAGTATTTCCGGTGCCGAGGTACCGAAGCCGACAATCGTCAGGCCAATTAACAGCGGCGACACGCCAAGCAGTCTCGCGGTGCTGGCAGCACCCATCACGAAACGTTCAGCGCCCCACACAAGAAGCGTAAATCCGGCCAGCAGGGCCACAAGCTGCATCCACATAGGTGGCGTATAGTAGGGATTCAAGCCGACGGGGACAAATCCGTTTGCGGTCGGAGGAAAGATATGGGTGAAATCGTTGATTTCCGGAGGCCTAAAGCCTCTGCAAAACATAAGGGCAATACCCTGTGCCGGCGCGGATTTCACAAGTGGGTGGCGGTGAACAAGCCTTTCGACGTCAAGAAGGGGAAGCTGGTAACGTGCTACCGTTGCGAACGTTGCGGACAGGAAAAAACCGGGTCAGCCTGATCTGTGGGTGAATGTGTTTTCAGCAGGGACTATTTTTTCGGTTTCCGTATAATGCCCGCCAACGAACAGGGATAGAAACGAAAACACGCCATGGCGGAAGCAGCCGACTCTTCACAATCTGACACGTTGGTACGGATACGCGATCTGCATTTTTCGCGTGGTAACCACATGATTTTCGATGGTGTGGACCTGGATATCCCTCGTGGCAAAGTCACCGCAATTATGGGGCCCAGCGGAACCGGCAAAACGACGCTGTTGAAGCTGATCGGCGGGCAACTCTATCCAGACCAGGGCAGTGTGCAGGTCGATGGTCAGGAGGTGCAGTCGCTCAGGCGCAGAGAGCTTTATAAATTACGCCGACGCATGGGCATGTTATTCCAGTCAGGTGCCCTGCTTACCGACCTCAACGTCTACGAGAACGTTGCCTTTCCGCTCCGCGAACACACGGATCTACCCGAGTCGATGATTCGCGATCTGGTGCTGATGAAGCTCCAGGCGGTCGGTTTGCGGGGTGCGCGCCAGCTCATGCCCAGTGAGCTGTCTGGCGGTATGGCGCGCCGCGTTGCGCTGGCGCGTGCCATTGCGCTGGATCCCATGATGATTATGTACGACGAGCCGTTCACCGGTCAGGATCCTATTTCTATGGGCGCACTGGTGCAACTGATCCGATTGCTCAACGATGCACTGGGACTGACCAGCGTCATCGTGTCCCACGATGTTCAGGAGACGGCGGCGATTTCAGACTATGTCTATGTAATTTCACGCGGCAAAGTCGTCGGGCACGGTACGCCTGAAGCGCTCGACCGCACCGACTCGGAATGGGTTAGACAGTTCATGCAGGGCTTGCCGGATGGGCCCGTGCCTTTCCACTATCCGGCTGAAGACTATCGTGATGATTTGCTGCAAGGTGGGGAGGCCGGTTGACGATGCTTGAATGGATTCGGCAACTGGGCGTAACCGGCATACAGCTCTTCGAGAAACTCGGGCGCGGGTGTCTGTTTTTCTGGAAGGTAATGGCGGGTATGCCGTACGTACTGGTCCGCCCGGGTTTGCTGGTTGCACAGTTGTTGTCAGTTGGTGTGCGCTCACTGTTGTTGATTGCGATTTCCGGGCTGTTCGTTGGCATGGTTCTGGCTCTTCAAGGCTATAACACGCTGGCTGATTTTGGTGCTGAAGAATCGCTGGGCGTGGCCGTGGCCCTGGCCATGGTGCGCGAGCTGGGGCCGGTGGTTACCGGGTTGCTGTTTGCGGGCCGCGCCGGTTCTGCACTGGCAGCGGAAATCGGCCTGATGAAAGCCACTGAACAGCTATCGGGTATGGAAATGATGGCCGTTGACCCCTTACACCGGGTGATTGCACCGCGCCTTCTGGCGGGCTTTATCTCAGTACCGCTACTGGTCGCAATATTCAGTGCAGTCGGCATCTGGGGCGGCTATTTTGTCGGTGTTGGTTTGCTGGGTGTTGATGAAGGCGCCTACTGGTCGCAAATGCAGGCCAATGTCGATTTTTACGAAGACATTCTTAACGGTGTTATCAAGAGCATTGTATTCGGTGTTGTGACAACCTGGATTGCCGTATTTGAGGGTTACGATGCAATACCGACCTCGGAAGGCGTTAGCCGCGCAACGACGCGCACGGTGGTGCATTCGGCTTTTGCCGTGTTGGGGCTGGACTTTATATTAACCGCAGTGATGTTCGGAGATAGCTGAACATGAAACAGACGAAAACGACAGAAATGCTGGTGGGCATGTTCGTGGCAGCCGGGATCGCGGCCTTATTTGTGCTGGCCCTGCAGGTCAGTAACCTCAGCAGCTTTACAGATGACGGGGTTTATACTTTGACGGCTCGCTTCGACAATCTCGGTGGGCTTAAAGTACGTTCTGCCGTGAAGGCCAGTGGTGTGGTGGTAGGGCGGGTATCGAACATAGATTTCGACAATGAGCGTCAGGTCGCTGTCGTTACTCTGCGTATCAACCAGCATTACGACCAGTTCAGCGACGATACCTCCGCGAGTATTTACACAGCCGGTTTGCTGGGCGAGCAGTATATTGGGCTGGAGACCGGCGGCTCAGATGAATTACTGGTCGATGGCTCTGAAATCGATGAGGGTCTGACTCAGTCGGCGATTGTGCTGGAGAAATTGATCGGCAAGTTCCTCATGAACCAGGCAAGCGGCCAATAGGCATGCCCGAGTCATCCGCAACGGTACAGCAGGGTCCTGATGGGCGGCTGGAGATTCACGGCGAGCTGAGTTTTGCTTCGGTGCCGGCGTTGTGGCGGGAGTGTCGGACGCAATGCGCTGCGGGAACTGATATCGATATTGACCTGAAGCAGGTACAGCGCTCTGACAGTGCAGGGCTTGCGCTACTGGTCGAGTGGTTGCGCGAAGCGCAGCGCAATGAAGCAAAACTGCGATTTTTTAATATCCCTGCCCAGATGCTGGAAATGGCACGTGCCAGCGGGTTAGATCAGATTCTGCCCTTACACCGGGATTAACTGTTTTAGAGGAAAGGCAATATCCGCTGATTCTCAAAAATCAAAGGAGCAGAGCTGAAGGTGAAAAAAAGAATAACTACGTCGTCCTGGGATGCGGTTTTAAATACAGACGTCTGTGACGAGTACAATAACGCTGATCTGACGCTGACCCTTAAAATGGGGTTCAAGCAGATCAATCCATCTGGCGGTGCTGCATCAGGGACATATCATGATTATGGCTCCCCTTCAAAAACGGCAAGAAAAATTATTAGATGGACTCCGACAGAGTGGGCGAAGTGGAAAAGTCATTTTGTCAGGTCTGCTAAAAAATTCTGGCACGGAAAATTCTGGCTGATAAATAATTTCTCGGAATTTGAATTTGAACGTGGTGGGGTAAAGTATCTTCCCAATGTGTGGTGCAAGTTTAACCTGATAGGAGGTGATGCTTCAGCGGGAACCTACCATCACGTCATTGAAGTTGTCAGGCTTCACAGATCTGAAACATGGTTTGGATCTCATTCCAGACTATACGATTCCCTGGATACCCGGCTGACACGAAAAGGTACAAATAGTAAAGGTAATGCTATCATGCAGCGTGCACATGTCCATGAAGTGGGGCACTTGCTGGGCCTGGGTCATGTCGATATTGGAAAACCACATTGCCCATCCACGGGCAACACAAACAGTGCTCCATGCTACGGGGTGGCAGATACAGATAAGCTTTCTGTAATGGGTCAGGGTATGCAGTTACGTGCGCAGCATGCGAATCCCTGGCGTCGCGCAATGAAGAAAATAACCGGCAAGGGTAATATCGGGAGTCAGTTAGACTGGAGTCCCAGGAAAACACGGCATTACCCTAGAACCAAAGCAGAAGTTGCGGCCAATCAACATGTCACCAGCCGCCCGAAAAGATGATCAGATTCAGGATTTTCGCCCAGGAAACTACCTTATGAAGCTGCTGATATACAAATACCGTCTGGCTCCAATGCTGTTTTTCTGGATTGCCATTCTCTCCGGCCCCATCAATGCAAATGAAACAGGACTAACAGCCATGGACGAAATCCCGGTTTGCCAACTAACCCCCCTGGAAAAATCGCAGAATGTGATTCGGTTTATTTTGGACGATCTGACCGATAGCTATACCCATGTTGGGGGTGGAGGAATTTCAGGCATTAAGCAAATCGCAACGTATACCTATGTGATCTCGATCTCTCAGGAAGAACGCATCGACCAAATAAGCTATGAGCTTGAAGTTGGCCAAAATTGTGAAATTACAATACTGAGTCGAAAGGTCTCAGCTATTTCGGCAGGAGAGCATTAACCAGCTTCATGCCCGGCATTTTCTGGATGCCATCGAAAAACATAGTATGATTCACTTTCCAGGTTGACGAAAATGAGCAGGGTCATGCAGGCAGACGAACTGAAAAAAATCATTCAAGACGGCATCCCCACGGCAGAGGTTACGGTGCAGGGCGATGGCGATCATTTCGAAGCGACAATTGTCAGCTCCGAATTCGAGGGCAAGAACAAGGTACAGCAGCACCAGATGGTTTACGGTGCACTGGGCGACCTGATGCAGGGCGCTGTACACGCGCTTTCGTTTCACACCTTCACGCCAGAAGACTGGAGCAAACAACTCTGAGCCATGTCCGATATGTTGACCATTGCCCTGTCCAAGGGCCGCATTTTCAAGGAAACTCTGCCGTTGCTGGCGCACGCCGGTATCGAGCCGATTGATGATCCTGAAACCAGCCGCAAGTTGATTCTGGATACCAATCAGGACGATGTGAAGCTGGTGATTATCCGTGCCTCGGATGTGCCGACCTATGTGCAATATGGTGCTGCCGATTTAGGGGTTGCCGGCAAGGATGTGCTGATGGAGCACGGGGGAGCCGGTCTGTACGAACCTCTTGATCTGCGCATTGCCTGTTGCCGTCTGATGGTGGCCGGGCGGGAAGCCTGGACGCCGCAGTCACGACGCTTGCGCATTGCCAGCAAGTACGTTAACAGTGCGCGCCGCTATTTTGCCGGGCAAGGGCAGCAGGTAGAAATTATTAAACTGTACGGTTCTATGGAGCTGGCGCCGCTGGTTGGTTTGTCGGATCTGATTGTTGATGTGGTTGATACTGGCAACACGCTCAAAGCCAACGGGCTGAAACCCCTCGACCATATTGCCGACATCAGTTCGCGACTGGTGGTTAACAAGGCTTCCATGAAGCGAAAACATGCTCGCGTGCAGGCGTTTATTGATCGTGTTGCCGAGGCTGTGGAACGGCTGCAGGCTGCCTGAGTATGGTTGACATCACGCGACTCGACAGCAGTGAGAGCGGGTTTCTCGATGCGCTCGATCAAGTGCTGGCCTGGGAAGCATCCGCCGATGAAACGGTAGATAAAACGGTGCGTGAAATTCTTGCTGCGGTACGTCAGCGCGGCGATGAGGCGGTACTCGAATTCACGAACAAATTTGACCGCGTACAGGTTGGCAGCGCGGCAGAGCTGGAGATTCCATCGGCGCGTTTGCAACAGGCGCTGGCTGGCATTCCTGCCGATCAGCGCGAGGCGCTTGAACATGCCACAACGCGAGTTCGAGCCTATGCCGAACGTCAGAAAATGGAATCCTGGTCTTACACCGAAGACGACGGTACCGTGCTGGGGCAACAAATTGCACCGCTGGATCGTGCCGGTCTGTATGTACCGGGCGGTAAAGCGGCGTATCCGTCATCGGTATTAATGAATGCCGTGCCGGCCAGTGTTGCCGGTGTTGGCGAATTGATTATGGTAGTGCCGACACCGGATGGTGTGGTGAACGAACTGGTACTGGCTGCTGCTGCGATAGCTGGTGTCGACCGGGTATTCGCTATCGGCGGTGCGCAGGCGATAGCGGCATTGGCGTACGGCACAGAAACGATTCCACGCGTCGACAAGATTGTTGGCCCGGGCAATATTTATGTTGCTACGGCCAAGGGCATGGTGTTTGGTCAGGTCGGCATCGATATGATCGCCGGCCCTTCGGAAATACTGGTGGTATGCGACGGCGACACCGACCCGGACTGGATCGCCATGGATTTGTTTTCGCAGGCCGAGCATGACGAAGATGCGCAGGCGATTTTAATCAGCCCTGACGGTGAGTTTCTTGATCGTGTTGCGGCCAGCATCGAAAGAATGTTGCCGGACATGCAGCGCGAACCGATTATCCGCCAGTCGCTTCAGGAACGTGGTGCGTTGGTGAAGGTGAAGGATCTGGACGAGGCTGTCGAGATTGCCAATCACATCGCGCCCGAGCACCTGGAGTTATCCGTGCAAGACCCGCAAGCAATGGCGGTACGTATTCGCCACGCCGGTGCAATTTTCATGGGACGCTATACCGCCGAGGCGTTGGGCGATTACTGCGCAGGGCCTAACCACGTGCTACCCACTTCGCGGACTGCGCGTTTCTCTTCGCCGCTGGGCGTCTACGATTTTCAGAAGCGTTCCAGTATTATCTATTGCTCGCCTCAGGGCGCGAATGACCTTGGGAGAACCGCTTCCACGCTGGCGCGCGGCGAAGGGCTGGACGCGCACGCCCGTTCGGCGGAATACCGCGTAGTCGATGACGCATGAGCAGCGAACTTAAATCTCCGCAATGCTGGATTCGCCCGGAAATACAGGCGCTGACGGCTTACCACGTGCCGGATCCCGGTGACAGCATCAAGCTGGATGCCATGGAAAACCCCTATAGCTGGCCGGAAGCGCTGGTCGATGAATGGCTGGAAGTGTTGCGCGATGTTGAGCTGAACCGTTACCCGGATCCGGGCGCACGCGCGCTGACGGCTCGCCTGCGTGAAACCATGCAGGTTCCTGATGGCGCACAAATCGTACTCGGTAATGGTTCGGATGAACTCATCCAGATGTTGGCACTCGCCGTGGCACAGCCGGACCGGGTTATCCTGTCGCCTGAACCCGCTTTTGTGATGTACCGGATGATCGCCGAAGTCGCGGGCATGTGTTACGAAGGCGTGCCGTTGGCTGACGATTTCTCGCTGGATCTCGAAGCGATGCTGCATGCGATAGATCTGCACCAGCCGGCACTCGTTTTTCTGGCTTACCCTAACAATCCGACTGGTACTCTGTTTGACAGTGCTGCCATCGAGACCATCATCGAGCGTGCGCCGGGGCTGGTGGTGCTTGACGAGGCGTATGCGCCATTTACCGATGCCAGCTTTATGCCCCGGCTTGATGTCTTCCCCAATCTGCTGGTACTGCGCACGGTTTCAAAAATGGGTCTGGCCGGCCTGCGTCTCGGCTTGCTGGCGGGTGCGCCGCAATGGTTGGGTGAAATTGATAAAACACGCCTGCCTTACAACATTAACGTGTTGACTCAGGCCAGCGCGCTGTTCGCGCTGGAGCACAAAGCCATGCTCGATGAACAGGCGGGCCTGATTCGCAGTGAACGGACGCGCATGATCCAGGCCCTCTCGAGTCTCGACGGTGTGGAGGCTTATCCCAGTGAGGCGAACTTCGTGTTGTTCCGTGTGAGGGAAGGTACGGCGGATGCCGTGTTCAATGCGCTACGCGAGCAGGGTGTGCTGATCAAAAACCTAAATCCGGCTGCTGGCAGGTTAACAGGTTGCTTGCGTGTGACAGTGGGTACGCCGGATGAGAATATGCAGTTCCTCACTGCGCTGCGAAATGCGATTTCCCCAAATTAAACGCGCCCTTTGCGCGGTGTAATCTGCAACTGTTCGATTTTCCCTACGGCCACATTATGACCCGGCGCACTACGAACCTGTTGCGGTACCAGCACAGTGTCACGAGGTGGTTGCCGGTCATCGGGCTGCGGATGATCGAGCGTGTAGTGCAGACCACGACTTTCCTTGCGCATCTGCGCAGAGCGGATAATAAGCTCTGCAACCTGCACCAGATTGCGTAATTCCAGCAAGTCATTACTCACCCGGAAGTTGCCGTAGTATTCCTCTATTTCGTGTTGCAGCATGGCAACGCGGCGCAATGCGCGCTCCAGCCGTTTTCCGGTGCGGACTATGCCGACGTAGTCCCACATGAAGCGGCGCAGTTCATCCCAGTTATGGCTGACCACAACTTCTTCGTCGGAGTCGGTGACTTTTGATTCATCCCATTCCGGCAACTCGGGTGGCATGGAACTCTTTGCCAGCCTTGTTTCTATGTCGGCCGCGGTAGCGGTTGCGAATACCAGACATTCCAGCAGCGAGTTACTGGCCATGCGGTTGGCACCATGCAAGCTGGTGCAGGCGGATTCACCAACGGCGTACAGGTTCCCGACGTCGCTGCGTCCTTGCAGATCAGTTGGCACGCCACCGCAGGTGTAGTGAGCAGCCGGCACGACCGGGATCGGCTCACGCGTGATATCTATGCCCAGCTCCAGGCAGCGTTGCTGCACGGTAGGGAAATGCTCGTGGATGAAGTCTGCCGGTTTATGCGAAATATCCAGCAGCACATGGTCTATGCCGAGGCGCTTCATTTCGTGGTCGATCGCACGTGCAACGATGTCGCGAGGTGCCAACTCACAACGTGTGTCAAAGCGTTGCATGAAAGGTTTGCCGTCTGGCAACAACAGTTTTCCGCCTTCACCACGCACTGCTTCAGTGATCAGGAACGACTTGGCCTGTGGGTGATACAAACAGGTTGGATGGAACTGGTTGAATTCCATGTTGGTTACTCGACAGCCGGCACGCCAGGCCATGGCAATGCCATCGCCGGTGGATGTGTCAGGGTTGCTGGTATACAGGTAAACTTTGCTGGCCCCACCGGTCGCCAGCGCCACGAACTTTGCCCGGAAAACTTCGACACGGCCGCTGTTGCGGTCCAGTACGTAGGCGCCCAGACAGGTATTTGAGGCTTGGCCTATACGGTCGGCGGTGATCAGATCGACGGCAATGTGGTGTTCAAACAGGTCTATATTATCGCGAGTCCGCACTTCGCTGATAAGGCTGTTCTGTACGGCTTTGCCAGTGGCATCGGCGGCGTGTATTACACGGCGGTGCTGATGGCCGCCTTCACGGGTCAGGTGAAACCCTTGCTCGGGGCTGGTGGACTCGCGAGTGAATGCGACGCCGAGGTCCACCAGCCACTGCACAGCCTCCGGCCCGTTCTCGACAGTGAAACGAACCACTTCCGGGTCACACAGGCCAGCCCCTGCATCCATGGTGTCTTTGACGTGGGATTCGATGGAATCACCCTGATCGAGCACGGCCGAAATGCCGCCCTGCGCATACCAGGTATTACCTTCCTGTACCGGTCCCTTGGACAGCACTGCGACACGTGCCTGCGGAGGCAGGCGCAGCGCCAGCGTGAGACCGGCGGCACCGCTGCCGATGATGAGAACGTCGTACTGATGCTGGGTGTGCATGACCGGTGGTCGCCTGTGCTGGAATCGGGTATGGTTGTCCCGGTTAACTCATTCAGATTAAAGCGCTTTGCACAGTTATTTTATCCCAAACCCCTGTTTCTGGCGAACTCTTGCCAGTTTGCCCGGTCTACAGCAGCCATGCATGCTATCCGGGAAACAGAGAAGGTAGCCCGGATGGGTGACAAAAACCTCGATCAGGAACTGGTCAGGCGAGTACAGAACGGCGAAAAAGCGGCGTTCGATATCCTCGTCCGCAAGTACGAGCATAAACTCGCCAATGTGATTGGCCGCTACATCCGGGATCCCAGTGAAGTGCTCGATGTGTCGCAGGAAGCCTTTATCAAGGCTTACCGGGCGCTGCCGAATTTCAGGGGTGACAGCGCGTTTTATACCTGGCTGTATCGCATTGCCATCAACACGGCGAAGAACTATCTGGTGGCGTCTAATCGCCGGCCGCCAAGAGATGATATTGATGCCCAGGATGCGGAACAATTTGAATCCGGTTCGGGTCTTAAGGAATACGCTACTCCAGAGCGCATGGCCTTGCAGGGTGAATTGGCCGCCACCATTCAGGCCGCTATTGATGACCTGCCGGAAGAGTTAAGAACCGCCATCGTGCTGCGCGAGCTGGACGGGCTGAGTTATGAAGAGATCGCATCTGCCATGGATTGTCCCATCGGTACGGTTCGATCCAGAATTTTCAGGGCGAGAGATGCAATCGACACCCGTATCCGACCCTTGTTAACAGATGCAGAAGCAGGTGAAGAATTATGAACGATGAAATTCGCGAACAGCTGTCTGCGCTGGCAGACGATGAGCTGGGTGAGTTGGAGCATCCTCTGCTGCTGGGACGGATGCAGCGTGATGCGGTACTTCGTGAGTGCCTCGGTCGTTACCGGTTGATTGGTGAAGTGATGCGCGGTGCCGGTGCGTCGGCCGGGCTGGGTATCGCGCAGCGAGTACAGAAGGCGCTGGCAGACGATGCGCCAGTGATGGTTAAGCAATTCAGATCTGAACACTGGTGGAAACCGCTTGCCGGTTTTGCGGTGGCGGCTTCCGTCGCCCTGGTTGCCGTGCTTGCGGTGACGACAACGCAGACCAATGAATCTGTTGCCCCCATTGTGGCGGCAACAGATGTTGCGCCAGAGGTTACTCTGGTCAGTGATAGCCGTGAAGCACGTTGGGATCGCATTGAGCCGCAAGTCGAAAAACGCCTGTCAGGCTATCTGGTCAACCATAGTGAGTATGCAGCCAGCCGTGGTATTCAGGGTGTTATGCCCTATGCCCGCGTCGTATCTGATACCAGGCCGTGATGAAACTAACGCTTGTCGCTTCACTGACGAGTCTTATCACAGTTTTTGCCAGCACGTCTTCGGCAGAGAATGGTTCTGATGCCCACATCTGGCTTGAACGTATGTCCATGGCATCTCGTAACCTGAATTATACGGGCACCTTCGTCTACCAGCATCAAGGTCAGCTGGAAGCAATGCATATTGTCCATGCTTCAGACAGCGGTGATGAACGTGAGCGTCTGATGTCACTCACCGGGCCTAAACGGGAAATCTTGCGCGATAACCAGATCGTGACCTGTATCCTTGGTGATCGCGAAGCGGTGCACGTCAATCGCAGCAGACCCCGTTCTCCGTTTCCGGCCAATTTTCCCGAAAGTCTCTCGGAACTGGGGCAATACTATAGTTTCAGTGTAGGAAATGAAGACCGTGTCGCGGGCCTGGCGTGTCGCGTCATTGAGGTGAAACCACGTGATAATTTTCGTTATGGCCGGCGCCTGTGCGTGCACAGCGACAGCCAGCTACTACTACGTTCCGAGCTGACAGGGCCGGACGGCAAACCGGTTGAGCAGATGATGTTTACGTCAGTATCATTTCCCGAGGGAATCAGTGATGAGCAGCTGTTGCCTGACCTTAACGGTGCAGATTACACCTGGAAGCTGGAGCCTGAAGCAAACTCCCCGGAGCCAGGCAACGACAGTCCGGATTCTACCTGGAAGGTGCTTCGGGTGCCGGATGGCTTTATGCTAACCGACCATAGCTGGCATCAGCTTTCCGCCGAAGATCCAGGCGTTGAGCACTGGATGTATAGCGATGGACTTGCCAGCGTGTCGGTTTATATTGAGAAGGCACCCGAAGGACAAGATAGTTATCAGGGCGTGACACACCGTGGTGCGCTGAATGCCTATGGCACCATGGTTGAAGGGTATTACGTTACAGTCGTGGGTGAAGTGCCGATGAACACTGTTGAACTTATCGGTAATTCGGTGAGAGTTCGTTGACCCGGCATGCTGGAAGAAAGCGCCCGCGTCGTGGAAGTGAAGCCTGGCGAGATCTGGGTCGAAACGCAGCGCCGGTCTACCTGCGGTTCCTGTTCGGTCAATAAAGGCTGCGGAACAGCAGCCATTTCTCGTGCTTTGGGAAAACGCCGGAGTATAGTAAGAGTATTGGCGAAGATGCCGTTACAGGCCGGTGACGAGGTGGTCATCGGGATTCGTGAACAAGCGTTCATCAAGGGTTCCCTGGCGGTCTACGCCGTACCGCTGGTTTTACTGCTGCTGGGATCGTTGCTCGGTGAGTTGGGTGCGCAGCGTTTTCTGTGGCAAAGTGCGGAAGCGGCGAGTGTCACGCTGGGATTGTCAGGATTCGCGGCAGGGCTTTTCTGGTTGAGGCGGTTTACGCGCCAGATCCGTAATGATTCAAACTATCAGCCGGTTGTTTTGCGGAAGCTTCCCGGGCAAGCGGCAATAACGATTTCGACACAGTGATAACAGGAGTAACTATGTCTTTGTTGAAAAAAGCAGGTTCGTTTTTTGTTCTGGTGCTGGTATTTACCGGTAGCCTGCAGGCACGAGGGTTGCCGGACTTTACCGAGTTGGTTGAAGATACCAGTGCCGCAGTAGTCAATATCAGTACCACGCAGAAGGTCAAGTCGGGAGGCATGCAGTTACCCGAAGGTATCGAGATACCTGATCTGCCTGAAGGCTCGCCATTCAATGATTTGTTCAAGCATTTCTTCGGCGAGCAGGGTAGGGGTGGCGCTATGCCACCGCAGCGTGAAGCCAAATCACTGGGCTCCGGGTTCATTATTTCCAAAGACGGCTATGTACTGACCAATAACCATGTGGTCAAGGATGCGGACGAGATCACCGTCAGGTTGGCCGACCGGCGTGAACTAAAAGCCAGAGTGATCGGAACGGATGAGCGCAGTGATGTTGCCCTGCTGAAAATTGAGGCTGACGATCTTCCTGTTGTTAAAATCGGCAAATCCGAAGATTTGAAAGTCGGTGAGTGGGTGCTGGCAATCGGCTCGCCGTTTGGTTTTGATCGTACCGCGACAGCGGGCATCGTTAGCGCCAAAGGTCGTGCTTTACCGCGAGAGAACTACGTACCCTTTATCCAGACAGATGTTGCTATTAATCCGGGTAATTCGGGTGGTCCGCTGTTCAATCTGGATGGTGAAGTGGTGGGTGTTAACTCCCAGATCTACAGCCGCACCGGTGGATTTATGGGCTTGTCATTTTCTATTCCCATCGAAGTGGCGATGGATGTTGCCAACCAGCTCAAGGCGAACGGCAAGGTCAGTCGTGGCTGGCTTGGTGTGCTTATTCAGGATGTCACGCTGGATCTGGCGGAATCGTTTGGCATGAGCAAGCCACAGGGCGCGCTGATCGCCAAGGTAATGCCGAACAGCCCGGCAGAGAAAGCCAAATTTCAGGTGGGTGATGTGGTTTTGGCCTTCAATGGTAAGGAAATAGACCGTTCTTCCAGTCTGCCGCCTGTCGTCGGGAGCACACCGGTGGGCAAGCGCGTACCGGTCAAGGTTATGCGAAACAAGCGATCGCAGACCTTGTGGATAGAACTCGGAGAATTACCCGACAAGGACAAGAAAATCGCCAAGGCCGCTGAGAGCAAAGTGACCAGTGACAACCGTTTGGGCGTGCAGGTAGCCGATCTGACAGCGGATCAACGCAAGGAGCTGGATCTGGAGGGTGGTGTGCTGGTCGATAGTATTGGCGAGGGGCCAGCCGCGAATGCGGGCATCCGTCAGGGTGATATTATCCTGCGAATCAACAGCGAACTGGTCAAGGATGTGGATCAGTTTGAAAAAATGATCAAGAAATTGCCGGTCGGGAAGTCTGTGCCGGTATTGGTTCAGCGGCGCGGTGGCCCGATTTTCCTCGCGCTCAAGGTTCCGAAAGACAGCTGAGTGGTATGCCGGACAAACCGACGCTGACGCTGTTTTACCGCGAAGGCTGTCATTTATGTGAAGTCATGTTGCAGGCCCTGCGGGGCCTGCAAGCATGTCATAACTTCGATCTGGAGCTACAGGACATCGACCGCGATCCACAGTTGGCGCAACGCTATGACGAGTGGGTGCCGGTACTGTTGGGTGGAGAGCGGGAGATTTGCCACTATCACCTTGATCAGGTAGCGCTGGAAGCCTTTCTGGCTACAGCTCCGAGTGGGGTGCCCCGCGAATAGCGTGTATACTGGCGTATTAGATTCTTTTGCTTAGTAAGCCAGGTTATTAACCGTGTCCACCAAACCCGCCAACCGGGATAGATAAATGACAGATCTGTCCCACGTCCGAAATTTCTCCATTATTGCGCACATCGATCACGGCAAATCCACGCTGGCAGACCGCTTCATCCAGATCTGCGGTGGCTTGAGTGAGCGTGAGATGGAATCTCAGGTGCTGGATTCCATGGATCTGGAACGGGAGCGCGGCATCACCATCAAGGCGCAGAGCGTTTCATTGCCTTATCAGACAAAGAACGGTGAAAAGTATGTGCTGAATTTTATCGATACCCCCGGGCACGTGGATTTTTCCTACGAGGTATCGCGTTCGCTGGCGGCTTGCGAGGGTGCGCTACTGGTGGTTGACGCGGCGCAAGGTGTCGAGGCGCAGAGCGTGGCAAACTGTTACACCGCCATCGAGCAGGGGTTGGAAGTGATGCCTGTGCTTAACAAGATTGACTTGCCTTCGGCCGAGCCGGACCGCGTTAAACAGGAAATTGAGGATGTTATCGGTCTTGATGCTACGGATGCTATTGAGGTCAGCGCAAAGACAGGGTTTGGTATTGATGAATTGCTGGAGCGGCTAATTGATCAGATCCCACCGCCGGAAGGTGATGCCGATGCGCCACTACAGGCGCTGATTATTGATTCCTGGTTTGACAACTATGTTGGTGTCATTTCTTTGGTGCGGGTCATGCAAGGTACTCTGCCAAGGCGGAAAAAAATTCGCATCATGTCGACCGGGCGTGATCATATCGCCGAGAAAGTTGGTGTGTTTACTCCGAATCGAACCGACAAAGAGCAACTGACTGCGGGCGACGTGGGTTTTATCATTGCAGGCATTAAGGAAATTGACGGTGCGCCGGTCGGCGATACGATTACCCTGACAGACCAACCGGCCGAAGAGGTATTGCCCGGTTTTCAGAAAGTTCAGCCACGCGTATTTGCAGGTTTGTACCCGGTGGTGTCCGACGACTACGAGGATTTGCGCGAGTCGTTGCAGAAGCTGCGCCTGAATGATGCTTCGCTGCACTTCGAACCAGAGACCTCTACGGCGCTGGGCTTTGGTTTTCGTTGCGGTTTTCTGGGCATGCTGCACATGGAAATTATCCAGGAGCGGCTGGAACGTGAATACGATATTGACCTGATAACGACAGCGCCGACTGTCATTTATCAGGTGCTGGATACTAAAGGTGAAGTACTGGAAATTGATAACCCTGCCAGTTTGCCACCGGTTAACCAGATTGAAGAAATCCGTGAACCGATCATCCTTGCGAATATTCTTGTCCCACAGGACTATCTCGGTGCCGTTATCGGACTATGCGTCGAAAAGCGTGGTGTGCAACGCGACATGCAGTACCTCGGCAGCCAGGTATCGTTAAACTACGAGCTGCCGCTCAGTGAAGTGGTACTGGATTTCTTCGACCGGCTCAAGTCGGTAAGCCGGGGATTTGCTTCCTTCGACTACAGCTTTGAACGTTTTCAGGAGGCTTCGCTGGTGAAGCTGGATGTTCTTATTAACAGTGAACGCGTGGATGCCCTGTCCGTGATCGTGCATCGTGAGTTTGCCAATAACCGGGGTCGGGATCTTACTGTGCGCATGAAGGATATTATTCCGCGACAAATGTTTGATGTGGCTATTCAGGCAGCTATCGGATCACAGATTATCGCGCGCACGACTGTCAAGGCATTGAGAAAAAACGTTACTGCCAAGTGTTATGGTGGAGACATCAGTCGTAAGCGCAAGCTGCTGGAAAAACAGAAAGCCGGTAAAAAACGTATGAAACAATTTGGTAAAGTGGAGATTCCTCAGGAAGCGTTCCTCGCGGTTCTGCAGGTAGGGAAGAAATAATATGAATTTTAATTTTCCGGCCATACTGGTCGCTGCGACGTTTATCACCGGTTTGATATGGCTGGCTGATGCTGTCTTGCTGGCACCAAAACGTCGACAACGGGCGGCGGTCCTCGCACAAGGTGGTGCAGACACCAGCGTAGAAGAACGTGAACTTGCTCTAAGAGAACCTACTGTTGTCGAATATGCCAAGTCCTTCTTCCCGGTTATCCTGGCAGTTTTGTTGCTGAGATCTTTTCTGGTTGAACCGTTTCGTATTCCCTCCGGTTCCATGATGCCAACCTTGCTGGTGGGCGATTTTATTCTGGTAAATAAATACGCCTATGGCATCCGCCTTCCGGTATTGAATCGCAAAGTGCTGGATCTCGGCGAACCCAGGCGGGGTGATGTTATGGTCTTCCGCTTTCCAAAGGATCCGAGCGTTGATTACATCAAGCGCGTGGTGGGTGTTCCGGGTGACCATATCGTCTATCGCAACAAGGTTCTGACGATCAATGACAAGCGGGTTGCGCAGATTCCCGGGGGTACCTATATTGGTGAGGGTTCAGGCCTGTCTATGTCGGGTGCCAGTATGCGGCGTGAAATTCTCGGTGGTGTGGAACATAATATTCTGGTTGTGCCCCGGATCAGCGGCATAAGCGTCGATAAGATTGTCCCGGAAGGCCATTACTTTGTAATGGGCGATAACCGGGATAACAGTAACGACAGTCGCTACTGGGGGTTCGTGCCGGATCAGAATCTGGTCGGCAGGGCATTTATGATCTGGATGAACTGGGATTCTGCAGCAGGCGGCGTAGCCTGGGATCGCATCGGGGACCCTATCAATTAGCTCGCGGAGAACAATGATGAAGAAATGGCATCACCAGCGTGGGATGACGGCAATTGGCTGGCTATTGGTTCTGGGCCTGATTGCATTTTTTACTTTGATTACCTTGCGGCTGGTTCCGCTCTATATGGAATTTGCGAAGATTTCATCTGTGTTCGATTCGCTGGTCGACGAGCCGGATATTGGCATCAAGCCGCGTAATTTCATCGTCAGTCTGGTGGCCAAGCGTTTCAATGTAAATGATGTGCGTGAGGTATCGCCCAAGCTGCTCAAAATAAGCAAGGAAAAAGGTCTGACGCGGATATCAATTGAGTACGAGCGTCGCGAGCACCTGATGTCCAACATTGATATTGTGGCCAGCTTTGACAAAACGATCGAGGTTTCGACTCGTTGAACCGTTCACTGGACGGCCTGGTCCGTTCACTCGACTGTAAATTCCAGCAAGCTGAACTGCTGGAGGCAGCAGTCACTCACCGCAGCGCCGGCAGCAGGAATAATGAGCGCCTGGAGTTTCTGGGTGACGCAGTACTCGGTTTCGTTGTCGCAGAACTTCTGTTCGAGAAATTTCCTGATGCCAGTGAAGGGCAGTTAAGCCGGCTGCGTGCCAGTCTGGTGAAGCGAGACACACTGGCCGATGTGGCGCGTGAACTTGATCTCGGCGACTACCTGCGGCTGGGATCCGGTGAATTGAAAAGCGGGGGGTTTCGCCGTGATTCGATACTTGCCGATGCACTGGAAGCGATACTGGGTGCCATCTTGCTGGATAGTGGTTACGAGACATGTCGGGATAGTATTCACCAACTGTTTGCGGTAAAAATTGATGGTCTGTCTTCCGTAAGCGAGTTAAAAGATCCCAAAACCTTGCTTCAGGAGTTTCTCCAGTCCCGTCGGCTGAGTTTACCTGTTTACGAAATAACGTCTGTGAGTGGCAAGGCACACCAGCAGCATTTTGTGGTGGAGTGCAAAGTGGTAGATCTCGACTTGTCTGTTACCGGTGAGGGGAATAATCGACGCGGTGCTGAACAGGCCGCAGCGCGGCGCATGTTGGATCAGGTGAATGTCGATGGCTGAATTTCGTAGTGGCTATGTGGCCCTCGTCGGGCGCCCGAATGTCGGTAAGTCGACGATTATGAATCGTATGATCGGGCAGAAAATCAGCATTACCTCGCGGCGCCCGCAAACCACCCGCCATCGTATACTGGGCATCAAGACTGACGAGGATGTTCAGATTGTCTTTGTCGACACGCCGGGCCTGCATGCAAAGCAGCCTCGCGCCATGAACCGCTATCTGAATCGCGCGGCGACCGACAGCCTGAAAGACGTTGATGTTGTGGTGTTCGTGGTGGACAGCACACGCTGGCACGATGACGATGAATGGGTGCTGGAAAAACTTAAACGGCTTTCCTGCCCGGTGATCGTGGCAATCAACAAGATCGACCGTATCGCTGATAAGGAAGCGTTGCTCCCTTGTATGCAAGCACTGGGAGAGCGCGGCGACTTCTCCGCCATTATTCCTGTTTGTGCTCGGCGTGGCGAACATCTTGATGAGCTGGAGAAGGCGATTTGCAAGCACCTTCCAGTTTCAATGCCTTTCTATCCTGAAGACCAGGTCACTGATCGAAGTGAACGTTTTCTTGCCGCAGAACTGGTGCGCGAGAAGTTGTTCCGTAAACTTGGTGATGAAATCCCTTACGGGCTGACCGTTGAGATTGAAAGCTTCAAGCTTGAAGAGAAGATCCTCCATATCCACGCCTTGATCTGGGTAGAGAAGAGCAGCCAGAAGCCGATCGTAATCGGGAACAAGGGCGTACTGCTGAAGGCCGTTGGCAAGGAAGCTCGTGAAGATATGCAAAAAGCGTTTGACCAGAAGATCTTTCTGCAGTTATGGGTGAAGGTCAAAGAGGGCTGGGCTGACGATGACCGGGCGTTGCGCAGTCTGGGGTACCAGGATTACTGATGCCTGCTCGTGTCGAGCTTGTTCCCGGCTTTGTTTTGCACCAGCAGCCCTATCGGGAAACAAGTGCTCTGCTGGAAGTATTTACTTCGACACATGGCCGGGTCGGGCTTGTTGCTCGTGGCGTGCATTCGCCAAAGTCACGTCGGCGGGGTGAGTTGCAGGCTTTCCGGCCACTACATCTGTCCTGGAGTGATCGCGGAGAACTCGGCACCCTGACCGGTATCGAAACAGAGGGCCCTGGATTCCGTCTGAACGGTGCTTCACTTTACAGTGCCTTCTACCTGAATGAACTGCTGGTGCGATTGCTGGTGCGCAATGATCCGCACCCGGCCCTGTTTGATCGTTACGGAATTGCCCTGAACGGCTTGTCAGCTTCGTCGCTGGATATTGAGCTTACCTTGCGCCTGTTCGAGAAACATTTGTTGCAGGAAACGGGCTACGGACTTTTGCTGGATGTGGACTGCAATAGTGGTGAGTTAGTCCGGTCGGACGGGTTATATGATTACCGTCTGGAGGCCGGGCCGGTTGAAGTCGCTACCGGTTGCATGAAAGGATTTCTGTTTCCCGGTTCCAGCTTGTTGGCGTTGGCGCAGGAGCATGCTTTTGATAAAGCGGCATTGCGGGATGCGAAACGTCTGATGCGCGCTGCCTTGAGCCTGTATCTTGGCGGAAAGCCGTTAAAATCCAGAGAATTATTTAAGAGGGGGTAAATCAGGCAAAATACATGTCGAAAATATTTACATGTTATAGTTTTTATGAAAATAAGTAATAGACTGTTATTTAAATAAAAAAATAGAGACCCACCCTAGCTTTTGTCGATATATTTTACGCGCTATAGGTGTAAGCCGCGTGTAAGTAGGCTATGTTACTGTTTTGCAAGGTGCAGGTTGCACAGGGCGCGAATTTTGCATAACAAGCAGCAGACATTCACTAAATGCTGTGTTCACCAACGCAGCACTAAACACATGGCAAAGCTGGGGAAATAAAATGAAGAAAGTTATGAAGCTGGTACTAGCCAGCCTGTTGTTCGGAGGAAGTGCTGCAAATGCAGCACTGGTCGATTTTTCGCTAATTGGTCTTGTCAGCTCGGCTGATTCAGGCAACGCTTATGGTCTGGCGGCCTCAGATCAGATTTTCGCGGACGGTTTTTACGATGACACAGGGCTTATTGGCGTCGGTAATGAGACATTACTGCTTAACGTTGGTGGTGGTTCTTTGCTGATGGGAGTGGGCGTTGCCTCCTTTACCGAGCTTGATGACGCTACTCCTGGTCTCATGTTTGTAGACGGTGTTGTGATAGGACTGAATTTCCTGGCACCATTTGATGGTTTCGGCACATTTACTTCCAATGGAAATTTCTTCTGGGGTGATGACGATCCTGGCCTGGTGGTTCAAGGTAACTGGTCGAACAACACCTCACCGGTTCCAGTACCTGCGGCGATCTGGTTGTTTGGCTCGGGTTTGCTCGGACTGGTGGGCGTTGCCCGTCGTCGTAAAGCTGTCTGAAAGCAAGCAATCAGTAGTGCTAAAGAGGCGGCCCTGGGCCGCCTTTTTTGTGTCTGCTACCCGCTTGCCAAACTCCTGCAAATTGTCGATGATGCGCGGCGCTGGCTCGCATCGGGCGTTTGCTGGACTGAAAGGGAATTTCTTATGAAAAATATTTTGCTGGGCGTCAACATAGACCACGTTGCCACCTTGCGTCAGGCGCGTGGCACGCGTTATCCCGATCCGGTGCAGGCGGCTATCGAATCAGAGCAAGCCGGCGCAGACAGCATTACCCTGCATCTGCGCGAAGACCGTCGGCACATCCAGGAACGCGACGTAGAAATGCTGAAGGATATTCTGCAAACACGTATGAATCTGGAAATGGCCGTAACCGATGACATGCTGGCGATAGCGTCACGTATCAGGCCGGCGGACAGCTGTCTGGTGCCAGAGCGACGAGAAGAGCTAACAACTGAGGGTGGGCTGGATGTCGCCGGTCAGGTTGAGCGGATGCAGGACGCCTGCACGCAGTTGGCTGAAGCCGGTGTGCGGGTTTCGTTATTTATTGATGCCGATCCTGCACAGGTGGAAGCAGCCAGACTTGTAGGCGCTCCCTGCATTGAAATTCATACCGGACATTTCGCTGACGCGGAAACTCCGGCAGAGGTAGCGCTGGAATATGAGAAAGTTCGTGCCGCAGTTCAGTTGGGCAACGACATCGGCTTGCACGTAAACGCCGGGCACGGGCTGCACTATCATAATGTGCAGTCTATTGTGGCGCTTCCCGCCGTGCGCGAGCTGAATATCGGCCACGCGATAATTGCACGTGCAGTTTTCACCGGTCTGGGCAGTGCTGTGCGGGAAATGAAGCAGCTTATGTTGGCAGTCGCTCAGGAGCCAGGCTGAAATAACTGCGGATTGTGATGCGTGGCTTTTGCAGAATACATTGCCTGGTCCGCGTGTCTTAGCAGGGTAGCCGGATCATTGCCATGGTCCGGGTAGACAGCTATTCCAATGCTGGCAGAAATTCTGATTTGATTTCCGAGCACACTAAAGGGTTGCTTTAGCGCACGATCCAGCTTGCTGGCTGCGGCAATAGCATCCTTTTCATTCTTGATATGTTCCAGCGAAACAATAAATTCATCGCCGCCTACACGTGACACTGTATCTGACTGGCGCATGGTGACGCGCAGCCGATTCGCAACGGCTTGCAGCAAACAGTCTCCGGTCTCGTGGCCATACCGGTCATTGATCGGTTTGAAGTCATCCAGGTCGAGATACACGACCCCCAGCTTGCGTTGATAGCGCTCGGCGCGGGCAATGCCTGCGCTCAGGCGGTCATTGAGCAGGGCGCGATTGGGCAAATCGGTGAGTTCATCATGCCGGGCTGCGTGTGTTAGTTGTTCCTCGGCGCGCATGCGTTCACTGGTATTGCGCACCACTAGTGTGTATAGGCGCTGGCCGGGTAAAGTAGTTTGAGAAAGAGAGACCTCGGCAGGAAAGCGTTCGCCATTTCTACGTTTGCAGATAATGCGGTCAGTATTGAAACCAATGTGATTGTCCTGTGCGATCCGCGCCAGCGTATTCAGGCGTTGCTTGTCTGTGCTGCGGAATTTGGGGCACAGCAGGCGTTGAACAGGGGAGCCTAATATTTCCTTCTGGTGATAACCGAACAGATTTTCCGCACCCTGGTTGAATATAAGAATTTTGCAGTCATCATCGATGCAGATAATGGCTTCGTGAGTGATGTGTAAAAGACGGACATAACGGCCCGCCTGCCGAACCAGCCTTTCGGTAGCGGCTTTAGCTTCATTCCCTGTGAGAGTCTTTCCGTGATGACCATCTGACAGCTTGTCTTTGTCAATCATTAACTTGCCGTTCTTGCTACACTGGCGGGGTAGTGTTTTGATGCTACCCGCTCTCATCTGGCGTCGGGTGGATGCCGTGCCACTCACGTCAGTGTATACGACTCAGCACATATGGCTACATTAGCTACTCGGAAAGGCGAATTTCTGCCAGAATGGCGGCCTTTCATAAGGCTGATGAATTCGGCTTGATAGGAATTATTTATGGACTTCCCAACTCTGGAGCAATTTGTCGGTGCAACGCCGTTGGTACAGTTGCAGCGCTTGCCGGGCGACACCAGCAACCGGATTCTGGTCAAGCTGGAGGGAAATAACCCGGCGGGATCCGTGAAAGACCGTCCTGCACTGAGCATGATTCAGCGCGCCGAAGAGCGCGGCGAAATCAAGCCAGGCGACACCCTGATCGAAGCCACCAGCGGCAACACCGGAATTGCGCTGGCTATGGCAGCAGCCATGAAAGGGTATCGCATGGTGTTGGTGATGCCAGACAACATGAGCATGGAGCGCCGTCAGGTGATGAAGGTGTTTGGTGCCGAGATTATTCTTGTGACGCGCGAGCAGAGTATGGAAGGCGCACGCGACCTTGCCAAACAAATGGAGGCTGATGGCAAGGGCAAAGTACTTGATCAGTTCTCCAATCCGGACAATCCGCGCGCCCACTATGAAACGACCGGGCCGGAAATCTGGAACGATACGCATCAGAGCATTACCCATTTTGTCAGTGCGATGGGTACGACGGGTACCATCATGGGAACCTCGCGTTATCTCAAGGAACAAAACCCTGCTATTCGTATTGTTGGTGTTCAGCCGGTGGAAGGCGCTTCGATCCCCGGTATCCGTCGCTGGACGAAGGAATATCTGCCGACCATTTTTGAAGCCAGTCGTGTCGATGAAACGATTGATGTGACTCAGGAAGCGGCTGAACAGACTACATTTGCACTGGCCGCGAAAGAAGGAATTTTCTGTGGAATTTCATCTGGTGGTGCTGTGGCAGCGGCATTGCAGCTTAGTGAAAAAGTTGAGAATGCGATAATCGTTGCCATCATCTGTGATCGTGGCGATCGCTATTTGTCGACCGGAGTGTTTCCGGAATGAACGATGTTTTTGTTTTTGATATCGAGACCATCCCGGATGTAGAAAGTGGTCGCAAGTTGTATGACTTGCACAACCTCAGTGATGCCGATGTCGCCAGAGCCATGTTTCACTTGCACCAGCAAAAGACCGGCAGCGAGTTTCTGCCCTTACACCTGCATCGGATCTGTGCCATTTCTGTTGTGCTGCGTCATCAGGACAAAGTCAAAGTCTGGTCGCTGGGCGATACGGATGCCGGCGAGGCAGAACTGGTGCAGCGTTTTTTTGATGGTGTAGACAAGTTCACACCAACGCTGGTGTCGTGGAACGGAGGTGGGTTTGATCTGCCGGTGTTGCACTACCGGTCGTTGCTACACGGTGTGCAGGCACCGCGCTACTGGGACAACGGCGGCGAAAATCGGGAGTTTAAATGGAATACTGATTTGATGGACGTACTGGCCGGCTATCAGATGTGCGCCAATGCCAAGCTCGATGAAGTGGCTACCCTGCTCGGTTTCCCCGGGAAAATGGGTATGAGTGGTGCAAAAGTCTGGGATGCCTTTCATGCCGGCGATGTCGAAGGTATTCGTAACTACTGCGAAACTGATGTGCTGAATACCTGGTTGGTGTACCTGCGTTTCCAGCTGATTCGCGGCCACCTGACTCCGGTGTCGTACGGGCAGGAACTGGAACTGCTGCGCGAAACGCTGAAGCAGGAAGACAAGGCACATTTTACTGAGTTCCTGCAACACTGGCAGTCTGATGAGTAAACGTCGTAGAAAACCCAAGTTACCCAACTACCCGGTACGCGTCACTATTGAATCCATGACCCACGACGGACGCGGTGTAGCGCACGTTGAAGGCAAGGCCGTATTTGTCGATGGCGCATTGCCGGGAGAGGAGTTGAGCTTCATGTATACAGCTCGCTCTCGCAAGCACGATGAAGGTCGTTTGTGCGAACTGTTTCAGGCATCCGATCAGCGGGTTGAACCAAAGTGCGAATATTTTGAGATCTGCGGCGGCTGTAGTCTCCAGCATCAGAGCCCTGAAGGACAGATCCTCGGCAAGCAACAGATCTTGCTGGATAACCTTGAGCGTATCGGCAAGGTCAGGCCAGAGCGTGTGCTCGCTTCGTTGACAGCTCCGGTATGGGGGTATCGCAACAAGGCGCGTCTGGGTGTGAAGTATGTGCGTAAAAAGGGTCGCGTGCTGGTGGGGTTTCGTGAAAAACGCAAACCGTTTCTCGCCGATATTCGTCAGTGCGAAGTCTTGCACCCTTCGGTTGGCCTGCGTCTCGATGAGCTGGCAAAAATGATACAGGGGATGGAAGCACGTGAGCGCATCGCGCAGATTGAAGTTGCCGTTGGTGAAAAGACCACGACGTTGGTGTTCCGTAATCTCGATCCGCTCTCGGATGGCGACACACAAATACTGAAGGACTATGCACAACAAAGCGGTCTGCACATCTGGCTGCAACCGGGTGGGCCGGATACGGTCGCGCCGTTGTGGCCACAGGACTCACAGCTTTCGTACCACTTGCAGGATCACGATATCGAAATGCAATTCCAGCCAACCGATTTCACCCAGGTGAATGTCGAGATCAATCGCTCCATGATTCTTCAGGCACTGGACCTGCTGGAAATCGATAGCGACAGTCGAGTGCTCGACCTCTTTTGCGGGTTGGGAAATTTCACCCTGCCGCTGGCGCGACGTGCTGCGCATGTTACGGGTGTGGAAGGTGATGTCGGTCTGGTACAGCGGGCGCGGGAGAACGCAACCCGGAATGGTATCAACAACGTGGAATATCATGCTGTCGACCTGACGCAAGATCCTGCCGGACAGAGCTGGATGCAACAAAAATACGACCGTATCCTTCTTGATCCGCCACGCAGCGGTGCACAGGAAATGATGCCGTACATCGCCGCCCTGGGTGCCGAGCGTATTATTTATGTGTCTTGCCACCCCGGTTCACTGGCGCGTGACGCCGACCAGCTGGTAAACGAACACGGTTATAGACTGGTCGCTGCCGGCGCGATGGACATGTTCCCGCATACCGCGCATGTGGAATCCATGGCGCTGTTCGAAAAGACCAATGCCTGAGTCAGAAAACAACGAAGCTTTTACTGGCCGCTACACCTGGGAGCGGGTGATGAGCATAGTTCGTACACACCGGCGCGAATTGATGGGTGCGAATATTATTGCAGTACTGGCCGTGATGGCAGCTATCCCTCTACCGTTGTTGATGCCGCTGCTGGTAGACGAAATCTTGCTGGGAAAGCCTGCAACGCTGGTAGAAACCATGAACCGGCTGTTCCCCGAAACCTGGCATGGGCCAGTGTTTTACATAACGGTAGTGATGCTCTTCACCATCGTATTGCGCTTCATCAATGTCATGCTTACTGTGTGGCAAACACGCCAGTTCAGTTTCATTGCCAAGGATGTGGTCTTCCGCATCCGTCGTGACTTGTTGCTGCGTCTGCAACGTATTTCAATGGCAGAGTATGAAGCCATGGGAAGTGGCGAAGTCACTTCACATTTTGTGACAGACCTGAATGCGGTTGACGACTTTATCGGTATGACGGTCAGCAAATTCCTGATTGCGGTGTTATCGCTGCTGGGTGCAGCGACAGTGCTGTTGTTCATGCATTGGCAACTGGCGTTGATGATTCTGTTTCTCAATCCGCTTGTTGTGTATTTCACCGTGGCGTTGGGCAAGCAAGTCAAACAACTCAAACGACGGGAAAACCATGCCTTTGAAGTTTTTCAGGGTGCGTTAACGGAAACGCTGGAAGCCATTCAGCAAGTGCGTGCCGCTAACCGGGAAGGCTATTATCTAAAGCGCGTGATCGATAGCGCACGGCAGATAAAACACGACTCTGCCGTTTTCTCCTGGAAAAGTGACGCGGCCGGGCGATTATCATTTTTTATTTTCCTGGTAGGCTTTGACCTGTTCCGTGCCGCAGGCATGTTAATGGTGCTCTATTCCGGACTCAGCATCGGTCAGATGATGGCAGTGTTTGCCTACCTCTGGTTCATGATGGGGCCGGTGCAGGAAGTGCTGAATATCCAGTACGCATTCTATGGCGCACGTGCCGCGCTGGAGCGTGTCAATGGGTTGCTCGAACTGCACGAAGAACCCCGTTACCCCGCCGAAGAAAACCCGTTTGAGAACAAACGTGGTGTTGCAGTTAAATTAGATAATATACATTTTGCTTATCGCCCAGACGAGTCAGTGCTGAACGGTGTCAGTCTTAACATCGAAGCCGGGCAACGTGTTGCCCTGGTGGGTGCCAGCGGTGGTGGTAAGTCGACACTGGTGCAGGTATTGCTCGGTCTGTATACGCCGCAACAGGGCCGTATAAGCTTTGATGATGTGCCGGTACAGAAGATTGGTCTCGAAGTCGTACGTGAACACGTTGCCAGTGTGTTGCAGCACCCGGTGCTGTTCAACGATGACGTGCGTAACAATCTGACGTTGGGTAGGGATTATCCGGATACGCAACTCTGGGAAGCACTGGCGGCTGCCCAGCTTGAAGACACCGTGCGCGACATGCCGAAACAGCTGGATTCACAGCTTGGGCGGCAGGGTGTGCGTTTGTCCGGTGGTCAACGTCAGCGACTGGCTATTGCACGTTTGTTGCTGAATGATCCGCAGGTGGTGATCTTCGACGAAGCAACTTCGGCGCTGGATACTGAAACCGAGGCGCATTTGCATGAAGCGCTTAAACCTTTCCTGGAAGGTCGAACGGTGTTGATTATTGCGCACCGCCTGAGTGCCGTGAAGCAGGCAGATCATGTGTATGTGTTCGAGAACGGGCAGATTGCGGAGCAGGGGACGCATGGGGATTTGCTTAAGGCGGAGGGGTTGTATAGCCGGTTGTATGGTTGACTTGCTCATGTTGGATTTTTTCAGTTCAGCGGTTTGCACGCTACGCAGGTTCCTTGCGTCTCTCGCGATATCTCAATAGTGGTAAGAGAATCCAAGAGAAGGATGCATTTATAAAACGATTCAATGAGATAGCTTTGTCTATAGGCAGCCCACCATCACTCCTTTCTCTTGGCAAGGGAGTTTCAGGCACCGACACTTGTCCAGATTCTTTTGAATCCGGCGGTAGCAGGTGTCCTTGTCGCTGAGGATGGAAAAGGCTATCGGCTGGGTGCCTGACAGGAAATCTTCAAGTTGATCGATGGCCGTTAAGTCTTCGAGTTTCGTGGTGGTTTTCATCCCTCTATCATGAACGGTAGCTCTTACAGCCTCAGACTCATTTCATACTGGACAAGATGAGGCTTGACATGCACCGATGTTTCAATGCAAATTAGCTACAGGCTGGGTTGGTTGCTAAAGGAAGCGGCGAAAAAATTGCGACCACTCTGAACGATAGCCTTCATAGCTGCAAACAATAACTCAAGGAGGAGTTTTCAATGTTTAAGCAACCATCTGTTAGATATAGTGCATTCTTTGCTCTGTTTGACTCTTTCCTTGTCTAAATCTGAATTCTAAAATCAGGCTTTCGCCATTCCCTGCTATGGATATAGTAGCGATGCTTAGTACGAGTGAGGCCCGAGCTCACCCTATGTACGAGGCTCGGTTGGAGAGGGTAAAGGGAATTCTTTGCCCTTTGTAAAGATCTATCATAGATGAAAGCGATCTCGCAGAGTCGCGCCAGACTGGAAGTACCCGCTTTATTTCAATAGAGGTCACAAATCTTTTAACGGTTTTGTGTATTTAATCAATCATGGAGAATAAGGGTATGAGTAATAAATTATTTCGTTTTATAGCGGTGTTTATCGTAGTTGTAATGCCGGGGTATCTTTGGGCCTACAGTGATTTGCCAACTAGCGGCACTTTGCCAGATGTTGTTCATCTACGAAAGGATTGTGCGAACACTAATCCGGATTTAAAAAACTGTGCGGATAATATGTCAGAGATGCTAAATTGGGTTTGGAGTACAAAGGCTCCCAGTGTGGCAGCACCGGTTCTTATCAATGTAGGGCCTGGCACGTTTGTGGAATTCAATTGCAACAGCAGCGGAAACGTAACACTTCGCGGCTCCGGGCGTGATAACACAAAGATTATATCATCTGGCATTAAGCCTTCATTCATAGACTCCGGATCCGGAGATGCCGCCGTGAATGCAAAGAATTGCTCAAATCTTGTAATCGAAGATCTTACAATCGAAGGTGGCCGTTATGGCATTCGTTGGATGGAAGGAGGGAACTCTGTCTACTCAAACGTACTAGTAACCGGAAACTCCAACGCGTGGTGGGATTTTTCATTCAATCTCGGCGCATCGAAACCTCAATCGACCCATTACTGGTTTAGCTCAGTATTAAGGAATGCGGGGGGGGCTCCTGAGGGGAGTAATATTGCGACACTGTTTACGTACTCCGCTGATCATTGGCTATATGGATGCGAAATTTCTGCTATTTCTGACTCACAAACCGGTTCAATTGTTCAACGAGCTATTTGGGTAAGAAATGAAGTCAGTGCTGAAGTTCGGCTGTTCGGGTCGGTAGTCAGAGTGGGGGCATCACCTGGAACAAGCGTCGGATCGATGGGCCCAGGAGGGCCGAAGTTAATAGGCGTCAGGAACGATAATGTTTTTCATATGCACGGCGGTATTATCAGTGTAGATGCTACTAATGCGTCAAACAGCAGTGTATCTGTAAAGGCTATTTCTTCACAAAACGGCTTTTCCACTCATACACCTGGTGTTTCATTTATTGTTAATCCGAAAGGCTCAGGTATTGCATCCCGAATCTCCGGTGAAGGCATAGAATCGCCCTATCAATGGCCGCGCGGCACGAATCCCCCGGAGATAAAATCAACTCTGGGTTCCGACCTGTTCGTAGAGATAGACTGCACATCTAATGGCGACTGTGACTCTGGTACGGGAACGGAACCTCATTTAATGATTTACAGTGAAAACTGTACTGCAACGCTACCCTGGTTCGACTCTACAAGAGGGAAGTGTAGAGGAGAGCTATAATCAATAAATGGCGGCCTTCCGGCCGCCATTTTTGTGCGCTCGGTATGGGCGCGATCTTGGAGGCGAAAAGGACACTACCCATGACGAAACAAACCCTACAAGCGATACCACCGCTTCGACAACGCCTTGAACACCCGCTGCGGATACCACACCTTCCCCACACTGCCGTTATAACGCGCAAGCGCCCTGGAACGATCACCTTTCTCGCGATCAAGGTACAGGCGCAGGATGGTGCAGCCCATACGCAGGTTGGTATGAATGTCGAACAGGTCATCATTGGGCCGGCCGATTTCGTCCAGCCAGAAGGGCATGACCTGCATCAGGCCGCGGGCGCCGGCACTGGAAATGGCGAAACGGTCAAAGTTGCTTTCCACCTGGATCAGGGCCAGCACCATTTCAGGGGGCAGGTTGGCGCGGGTGGCTTCGTAGTGAACGGTCTTGAGGATAACCAGGCGTTCTTCCGGATCGCGGACTTTGCGCTTGAGGCGTTTTGACATATCGGTGAGCCAGACTTCGGCAGCAAAGCGATCGTCAAAACTGTCAGAGGACTGCACGGCACCGATGAGTAACTGGCGCATTTCGGCATCGGGGCGTTCTTGTGTCGCTGCGGTGGCGGTGCCGCAGAACAGCAGGACGAGCAGGGGCAGCAGAAAAACCGGCCTTCGCCGGTATGACAGATTGATCAGGTTTTTCCTAAGCCAGCTGTGACTTGAGGAAGGTGACAATGTCATCACGCGCGATATCCTGGTTGTCGCCGCCGCTGCGCGCCTTGTACTCCACCAGTCCCTTGTCCAGATTTTTTTCACCAATTACGACCCGATGCGGTATGCCAATAAGCTCCATATCGGCAAACATGACCCCGGGCCTTACCTCTCTGTCGTCAAAAATGACATCGAGGCCGGCGGCCAGCATTTCTTCGTAGAGCGCATCGCAGGCTTCGCGCACCCGGTGGGATTTTTTCCGGTTCATTCCCAGTAGTGCGATCTGGAACGGCGCCAGTGCGTCTGACCAGCGGATGCCCTGGTCGTCGTGGTTCTGTTCGATGGCGGCTGCCACGATGCGCGATACGCCGATCCCATAGCAACCCATTTGCATGACGATGTCCTTGCCATTTTCGTCCAGCACGCTGGCTTTCATGGTGCGGCTGTACTTGTCGCCGAGCTGAAAAACATGGCCGACTTCGATGCCGCGCGCGATTTTTGCCACGCCCTTGCCGTCCGGGCTGATGTCACCCTCGACCACATTACGCAGGTCGGCAGCTTGAGGTTCCGGGCAGTCACGCTCCCAGTTGACGCCGGTGAGGTGTTTGCCGTTGATATTGGCGCCGCAGACAAAGTCCGCAAGTTGCACTGCGGCATGGTCGACGATGATGGGGATGTCCAGTTCAGTCGGGCCGAGTGAACCGGCTTTGCAGCCAGCAGCACCCTGAATCTGTTCGTCACTGGCCATCACCAGCGGCTGTGCCACCCGTTCCAGTTTTTCCGCTTTGATTTCGTTGAGCGTGTGGTCGCCGCGCAGGCACAGCGCCACTACGCCGCCATCGGCACCTTCCACCAGCAGGGTCTTGAGGGTGTGCTGGGGCTTGACGTTGAGTGCCTTGCAGACGCCCTCGATGCTGTGCGCGCCGGGTGTGTCAACAGTTTGTTTCTCAGCTGTTGCAGCAGGGCGTTTGCCGGCGGGCGGCAATGCCTCGGCCAGTTCCAGGTTGGCGGCATAGTCGCTTTCGCTGGAGAACACGATGGCGTCTTCACCGGAATCGGCCAGCACATGGAATTCGTGCGACAGGGCACCACCGATGGAGCCGCTATCGGCGCGCACGGCACGGAAGTCCAGCCCCAGTCGGGTGAAGATGCGCGTGTAAGTGTCATACATCAGCTGGTAGGTTTCATCCAGCGAGGCCTTGTCGACGTGGAAGGAGTAGGCGTCCTTCATGATGAATTCACGCGCACGCATAATGCCGAAACGCGGACGGATTTCATCACGGAACTTGGTTTGTATCTGGTAGTAATTGACCGGCAGTTGTTTATAGCTGCGCACGTCGCGGCGCACCAGGTCGGTGATAATTTCCTCATGGGTCGGGCCGATGCAGAACTCACGGTTATGGCGGTCGGTGAAGCGCAGCAACTCAGGCCCGTACTGCTCCCAGCGGCCGGATTCCTGCCAGAGCTCGGCGGGCTGGACGGCGGGCATCAGCAATTCCAGCGCACCGGCGCGGTTCATTTCCTCGCGCACCACGGCTTCCACCTTGCGCAGGATGCGCAGGCCAAGCGGTTGCCAGCTATACAGGCCGGCGGCGATTTTGCGGATCAGGCCGGCGCGCATCATCAGCTGGTGGCTGATGATCTCGGCGTCGGCGGGAGTTTCTTTTACGGTGGTGAGGGGGAATTGGGAGACTTTCATTGAGGTTTCATTAATTATGTTGGGATCAGGCGCGGGATTGTAACGGGCGCGCTCAAGTTTATACAATCATTAGTGGCATATCGGTTTCCTCCGTTGCCCTCGGCTTTTACGAGCAGTTTTCAGCGATAAATTTCTTCGACTTGTCGATGCGGCTCTTGCTTTCTTCCGCGTTGAAACGTTTGTAGGAGCCATCCGGCATTTTATACAGGCGGTTCCCTCCGCGTTGCAGGAGTTGTGAACTGCTGCGAGCATTGTCGCAATTCTGTTTCAGCTGGGCTGCGCGCTCTTTTTTCTGTTTTTCTGCAAGGGCTTTATCATTGGCTTTACCCTGGCGGTTTTCCATCGCTTTAACGCGGTCTTGCAGGCTGGGCCCTTTATCCGGCGTGGTGGCGGGGGCGCGAGGCGCCTTCATGCGTTGTGATTCAACGCCGGCAGGGGGGAACTGGCCGAACTGGGTGTTTCCCTGCGCGTCCTTCCATTTATACATAGTGGCGTGGGCACCGGCAGTGGCCAGTAGCAACAGGGCAGCGATGAGTGTCCGAGTGATCATATGAATCCCCTTGGTTGTCGTCGTATTTCAGATACTTACCATGTGATTAACGGTGCAGCAAGTAATGGGTTCACGGCAGGTGGATAAAAACGTTGAGCAAAGTTCTGCATTTCATCTGAAACAGGTCTGGATTCTGTCCAGAAACGATGGCAGTATTAGCCAGTTCTAAACCTGCACTTTTGTGCATGTGCCCGATATACGGGCTTTTTTTCTGATTTTTAACGGTTTTCCGGCACCCGGGAGAGAAAACAGGTGGAGCTGACTGGCTCGGAAATTTTTGTACGCAGCCTTGAGCAACAGGGGATCAAACATGTGTTTGGTTACCCTGGTGGCGCTGTGTTGCCTATTTATGATGCACTCGACCAGCAGGACAAGGTCGAGCATATTCTGGTGCGCCACGAACAGGCGGCAACCCATGCGGCGGATGGTTATGCGCGCTCGACAGGTCGTCCCGGTGTGGTACTGGTGACGTCGGGTCCGGGCGCGACCAATGCCGTGACCGGTATTGCCACGGCCTATATGGATTCCATTCCCCTGGTGGTGTTCACCGGCCAGGTGCCAACGGCGCTGATCGGGAATGATGCGTTTCAGGAAGTCGACAGTGTCGGCATCACGCGCCCGTGTGTGAAACATAATTTTCTGGTGAAGGATGTGAAGGATCTTGCGATCACTATTCGCAAGGCTTTCTATGTGGCGACAACCGGACGCCCCGGCCCGGTCGTGGTTGATATCCCCAAGGATGTCAGTCAGGCGAAGGCGGAGTTCCATTATCCGAAGCATGTGAAAATGCGTTCCTATAATCCTGTGGTCAAGGGGCACCCACGACAGATTAAAAAGGCCATCGAAATGATGTTGTCGGCCAAGCGCCCGATACTTTATACCGGTGGCGGTGTGGTGCTGGGTAATGCCAGCAAGCAGCTGGTGGAGCTGACCAAAAAACTCAATTTCCCCATTACCAATACACTCATGGGTCTGGGCGCCTACCCGGCAACTGATAAACAGTTTGTCGGTATGTTGGGGATGCATGGTACCTACGAAGCCAATATGTCGATGCACCATTGCGATGTACTGATTGCCATCGGCGCGCGTTTTGATGATCGCGTTACCGGTAACATTGAAAAATTTTGCCCGACCGCAAAGATTATTCACGTCGATATCGACCCTGCCAGTATTTCCAAGAATGTGGAAGTTGATGTGCCGATCGTGGGTCCGGTTGACCAGGTATTGAAGGAGATGATCGCCCAGCTGAAAGACAGCAAGGCGAAGCCGGATGCTGCGGCACTGAAAGACTGGTGGAAGCAGATTGAAGAATGGCGTGGCAAGGATTGCCTGAAGTATGCCACTGACAGCGAGCATACCAAGCCACAAGCAGTGGTAGAGACCTTATATAAGGTCACCAAAGGTGAAGCTTTCGTAACCTCGGATGTCGGTCAGCACCAGATGTTTGCCGCACAGTTCTACAAGTTCGACAAACCGAACCGCTGGATTAACTCGGGCGGTCTCGGCACCATGGGCTTTGGCCTGCCGGCGGCGATGGGTGTGCAGTTGGCGCATCCGAAGAGCACGGTGGCGTGTATTACCGGCGAAGGCAGTATCCAGATGTGTATTCAGGAACTGTCGACTTGCCTTCAGTATAGCCTGCCGATAAAGATTATTAATCTGAATAACGGCATGCTGGGCATGGTCCGCCAGTGGCAGGAATTCTTCTATCAGGGGCGCTACGCCATGTCCTACGTGGAATCGCTGCCGGACTTCGTTAAACTGGCCGAGGCTTATGGGCATGTGGGTATGCAGATCACCAAACCGGAAGATGTTGAAGGTGCGCTGAAGGAAGCGATGAAGCTGAAAGATCGGCTGGTATTTATGGACTTCATCATCGACCCCAAAGAGAACGTTTACCCGATGATCCCGGCCGGTGCGGGCCTGAATGAAATGATCCTGGTGTAATCATGCGGCATATCATATCTATACTAATGGAAAACGAAGCAGGTGCGTTGTCGCGTGTGGCGGGCCTGTTTTCAGCGCGTGGCTATAATATTGAATCGCTGACGGTCGCCGTGACGGAAGATCCTTCGCTGTCGCGTATGACACTGGTGACGACAGGCACTGATGCGGTTATCGAGCAGATCACCAAGCAGCTCAACAAGCTGATTGATGTGGTCAAGCTGATGGATATGTGTGAGGGCGAGCACATCGAACGCGAATTGATGTTGGTCAAGGTGCGCGCTGAAAACGACGGCCGCGAAGAACTCAAGCGAATGGCGGATATTTTCCGCGGTCGTATAATCGACGTAACCGACGCCTTGTATACCGTCGAAGTCACCGGCACCAGTGACAAGCTGGACGGTTTTATCAAAGCAATTTCCGAGGCCGACATTGTTGAAGTCGTACGCTCGGGCGTAACAGGAATTGCACGCGGCGAACGCGCTTTGCGTGTGTAAACGAATTTAAAAATCTGATCAGGGTATAGAGCTATGGCACTAAATATTTTTTACGACAAAGACGCGGACCTTTCCATTATTAAGGGTTCAAAGGTCAGCATCATTGGTTACGGTTCGCAGGGTCATGCGCATGCCAATAACCTGAAAGAATCCGGCGTGGATGTTATCGTCGGCCTGCGTTCGGGTTCGATCTCCGAAGCCAAGGCAAAGAATGCCGGACTGACCGTCAAGAGTATTGAAGACGCCGTCAAAGGTGCCGACGTGGTAATGGTTCTGGCACCTGACGAGCATCAGGCAAAGCTGTATCGTGACAAAATCGAACCGAATATCGGCAAGGGTGCGGCGCTTGCGTTTGCACATGGCTTCAACATTCACTACGAACAGATTGAGCCTCGCGCTGACCTTGATGTCATCATGATTGCTCCCAAGGGGCCGGGGCATCTGGTGCGGTCTACTTACACGCAAGGTGCCGGCGTACCGTCGTTGATTGCAGTGTTTCAGGACTCCAGCGGCAAAGCTAAAGACATTGCCCTGTCGTATGCGTCAGCGAATGGCGGCGGTCGTGCCGGTGTTATCGAGACGTCTTTCAAAGAAGAGACCGAAACGGACTTGTTCGGCGAGCAAGCGGTGTTGTGCGGCGGCGCAACCTCGCTGGTACAAGCCGGCTTTGAAACACTGACCGAAGCCGGTTATGCGCCGGAAATGGCATACTTCGAATGTCTGCACGAACTCAAGCTGATTGTTGACCTGATGTACGAAGGTGGTATCGCCAATATGCGCTACTCGATATCCAACACGGCTGAATACGGTGACCTGACTCGTGGCCCACGCATTATTACTGATGAAACCAAAGCAGAAATGAAGCGTATTCTGACTGAAATCCAGAATGGTGAGTTCGCCCGTGAGTTTATCCTGGAAAATCAGGCCGGTGCTGCCACACTCAAGGCAAAACGCCGTTTGGGTCGCGAACATCCGATAGAAAAAGTTGGTTCGCAGTTGCGCAGTATGATGTCCTGGATCAGCGATAACAAAATCGTTGATAAGAAGGTCAACTAAACGTCCTGAATCATGGCCACTGGCCGTTATCCGTTTTTTTCCCGCGCTGGCTGGATGCCGTTTCTGGTGTCCGTGGTAGTCGGCGTGCTGGTGATGAAAGTCGCTGGCTGGGCATGGTCACTACCGTTCTGGTTGCTGTGTCTGATTATTGTTTTTCTGTACCGTGATCCCGATCGAATTATCCCTCCCAGTCCACTGGCGGTGGTGAGCCCTGCTGACGGAGTGGTTCTGGATACTGAAACTGTCCACGATTTCTATCTTGATCGTGATGCAAAACGTATCCGTATCAACATGAGTCTTGTTGGGGTCTACAGCACGCGTAGCCCTGTGGAAGGGAAGGTGCTGGAGCCACCACATGGCGGAAATGGGACAGACCGTCCACACGGCGTGTGGCTGAAGACTGACGAAGACGATGATCTGGTAATTGTCATGCACCGCGGCCCGTTTAAGAATTTGCCACATTGTTATGTAGGGTTCGGCGAGCGCGTCGGCCAGGGGCAACGTTGCGGTTACATCCCGATGGGAGGGCAGGTTGAGGTGTATCTTCCCTGCAGTAGCCGGCTTCAGGTGCAGGCCGGCTCGCACGTGAAGGCAGGATCTGATGTAATAGCCCTTCTGGTTCACAAATAGGCTTTGCCTCCGGGCAACACTATGGACGAAGAACAACAGCAGCCCCGCCCCCGTCGCCGGGGCATTTATCTACTTCCCAACCTGTTTACAACAGCCGGTTTGTTTGCGGGTTTCTACGCCATTGTGGCGGCCATGAGCAACAACTTTGAGACGGCTGCCATTGCTATCTTCGTGGCCATGGTTATGGATGGTATCGATGGCCGCGTGGCGCGCCTGACCAACACCCAGAGCGAATTCGGTGTGCAGTACGACAGCCTGTCGGACATGGTGTGTTTCGGGCTTGCGCCATCGCTTATCGTTTTTGAATGGGCGCTGCGCAGCATGATTGAACAGGGTTGGGTGTGGAGCAAACTTGGCTGGCTTTCTGCTTTTATCTATACTGCCTGCGCAGCCTTAAGGCTGGCGCGTTTTAATACTCAGGCTGGAAGCGCAGATAAACATTATTTTCAGGGCTTGCCCAGTCCATCTGCTGCCGCTGTTTTGGCCGGGCTGGTCTGGTTCTGCGAAGACAACGGTATCAGTGGTGGAGATGTCTGGATGGTCGGTGCCGTGCTGACGGCTACCCTGGGTGCGCTGATGGTCAGCAATGTGCGCTACTACAGTTTTAAGGAAATTGACTTCAAAAACCGGGTGCCATTCGTGGCGTTAGTTATCACAGTGTTGGTGTTTGTAGTGATTTCCAGCCATCCACCGAGCGTGCTGTTTTTCGGCTTTCTCCTCTACATTATTTCCGGCCCGGTGATTACCCTGCGCCAGATACGCCAACGCCGTCGTCAGCGACGTAAGTCAGAGTAAACCTGTCGATAAATCATCCCGGTTCGTTGCTCCACTCCGACCAGTCGCTGCGATTTTCTGCAACATGGAACAGCGCAGCAACCACTTGACGGTCGTAGCGGCTTCCGGCTTCGCGTAGCAGTTGGTCGAGCGCCTGCTCAATCGTTACGGCATGTCGATAGGCGCGTGGACTGACCAGCGCCACAAAGGCATTGGCCACAGCGAGTATGCGGGCTGTCAGGATAATGTTCTCGCCATCAAGATGGTTGGGGTAACCACTACCATCCATGTGTTCCTGTTTCTGGCGAATGGTGTCGAGTACCGGGCCGTCAAAGTCCAGGTCTTCGAGCAGTTCGGTTCCAAACTGAACATGACGGTGTAACAGAACCTGTTCGGCTTCAGTGAGCGGCTCAATCTTGGTCAAAACTTCACGTGGTACAAAAATCTTGCCCAGGTTGGCGAGACTTGCGGCAAGATCAAGAGATTGCTGTTGCTGCTCGTCCAGCCGGAGTTCGTGCCCCACACTGCTGGCGACTTCCACCATGCGTGCTGTGTGGTCAGCGGAATACGGGTCGTGCAGGTCAACAACATGCATCAGGGTTGCGACCAGTCTGCGCAACAGTTCGGCGTGTTTTTGCTGCGCCTGTTGTAACTCGGTGATGTCATGCAACACCAGCAGAACAGCATTATCACGTTTGCCAACACGGTCAACCGGAATCAACGAACACTGGAAGGTTCTCAGGTTCTTGTTCAGGGTTAAATCGAGTGTACAGTGTCGGGTTTTTCGATCATCGCAGAGTTGTTCGATAATTTTCAGCAAGGGTGCAGCATTGGCGGGTCCCAGTACGCCGTTCAAGCTGTTTCCCGTTAGCTCCCGAGGTTCAGTGCCAGTCGATTGAGCGATAAGGGTATTGGCAAACAGAACCTGTTGTTGCTCATCCAGTAACAGGATGCGTGCTTCGGTATTGTCAGTAACGGCGTGTAGCAGTTCGGTCTGGTTCTGTAAGGCATTAGTCTTTGAGCGAAGCTCATCTGCATCATGCAGGGCGCGCACGCTACTGCCATGTCGCCACGCGGCTACCAGTATGGCGGCGATAACAAACAATAATAGCGAGAAGGTGGTAATCAGTGAGCGGCGGTGGCGGTTGGATTCCAGTAGTGCCGATGCTGCAGTTACTTGCTGGGTAAGGATCCACGGCAGCGAGCGCAACATGCGGCTGGTCGCCAGTACCGGTTCACCCTGATAGTTTATGAATTCACCAAACTGGCCGGGTTGCTGGGCGGCGGCAGCGGCTGCGAGTCGAGAGCGATCGAGTGGTAAGGTTTTTCGTGTCGGGATGCCTCCGTTTGCGATCGGCGACAGATATACGACCTGCGAGTCCTGTTTCAGCAGCAATAGAGATTCATTACCGGGTTTAACAGGTATGCCGCGTGTCAGGAGCGGGTACAGTGAATGCGCGGCGTTGTATACGGCAAACACCACACCGCCGTGTCTTTTGTCGGCCTCGGCACCGACAACAACCGGTACCGGTACCGCAATACCGAACAGAACCCTGTCATGCGAGTCGGTGACCAGCGCGCTGTAGCTGACTTCGCCGGTTTGCAATGCCTCATCGATGGTTTTCCGGAAAACACTACCGGTCTCCGGCATGCCTCCGGTTGCAACAACCGGTTGCCGCTTATCGTCGAACAACGCAAGCCCACTGTCCCGTCGCTGCGGCAGGTTGGCCGGGATGGTTGTTAGACTATCGTTCGGGGTCAGGCCGTAACGCTCGGCACTGGCCGTGATCAGGTTGCGCAGGTAGGTCAGTTGCGCGGGTTCGGTCGAGTCATCGTTTTGCGTGCGTTGCGACAATTGCCATAAATAGAGTTGCACAGAGGCGTTATCAGCCAACTCACCAAGCGCCGTGCGTTGTGTTTCAAGCCAGCCTTCTATCGCTTCAACACGCGTTTCTGCGACCAGTCCAAGGCGGATAGCCCAGTCATCCAGGTCGCGTTGGCGTTCTTTTTTAACGTAGGCATTGATAAGAAGGCCGCCTATCAGCAGCAGGCCGGCAAGAATCAAAATGCCGTTTCGGATCGGTTGTGTGTCGGACTGATTCAATGCAGGTTTGTACCCTTATCAATTGTTAAGGTGAATCCACCAGTGTTTTTCGTTGATCGAATACACCGGCGCATAATGCACGATTTTCCGGTGTGATATCACTTCTTCGATCTGGTTATCCAGAATCAGGATATCGTTATGCCGGGCAACCGCCAGTACCGCGTGAGGTATGCGCAGGTTGGTGTCCTGTAAAACAACAATGCGCAGCTCACTGGGTGCAAAGCCCAGCCAGCGCAGCGAGAACATTTTGGTAATAGCGTAGTCCTCGCAGTCACCGTTGTTGTACAGAAATTCCCGGGGTACCGCCCAATAGTCCTCAATTCCGTAGTTGTCGATATCCAGCACATAGGGTTTTGTGTTGGCAAAACGATTGACGGCGGCCAATTGCTCAGTTGGGGGCAGGTACTCCAGTGACTCAAGAAACAGCAGCCAGTTTCGCAGATGACAGCTGTTCAGTTTTTTACTCGTACAATCACCTTCAGGAATATCAATAAGAATATGTCTTTCAAGTGCTTGCGTCCATTTCCCGAAAATGGATGTGTCGCTCTGGAGTGATTGTCGGTAACCAAATAAATCAGCAGGAAATGCTGCCGGTGAGGCGTCGGCAAAGGATGGCATCAGCATCAGTATGGCAAGCAACAGGCTTGATGTGGGCTGTGAAAAAAGGGTTTTCAATTGTGTTTGCCTTCCATCTCTTCTAAAATCTTGCGGTTCCGGGGGGCCGGAAACAAAGTAATAAACTAACTGGGGAAGAAAGATGGTTCAAGTCATAACTAAAACAAAACAGCGCAGCAGCGCATTGCTCGGTCTGGTTCTGTTGTTTGCCATGCCGTCTTTTGCCGTTGCTGAAGTCAATCCTGATACCGAAGTCGAGGCACAATTTCGCGAGGGACTGGATGCCTTGCAGGAAGAACGGCTGAAGTCTGCGGTTCAGGCATTCAGCAAGATTCTTGATATTAACCCGGGTTTGCATCGCGCCAAGCTTGAACTGGCGCTGGCCTACTACCGTTCGCTGCGCTATGAGGATGCCGACAAGCTGGCCAGAGAAGTCCTGGAAAATCCTGCTACACCGCCGGAAGTTCGCGTTACCATTCTGGCATTCCTCGCACAGGTCAAGCGTGATTCAGAAGAATATGGCCAGAAGCATGATTTCAAACCCTTTATTTCCGCAGGCATCATGCATGACAGTAACGTCAACGTCGGGCCGGGTGACGGTATATTCCGTGTCGGGGACGCTCCGCCGCTAACCCTCGCCCCCAGCTCGCTGGGGAGAAGCGACAACGCTTATGTTGTAAACGTTGGCGTGGATCATCTCTTTCAGTCAGGCAAGCGTGTTGAATTTGGTGAGCGCACCGGAATGCTGGTATGGCAGAGCGGGGCCAGCATCTACTCCCGCAAGTACAACAAGCTCAGTGATTTTGATCTGATGGTTGCCAGCGTTAACACCGGGCCGGCCGTGCTCATGCTAAGACACTGGCGCGCCTCTTTGCAGTTCCGTGTCGACTATCTGACGCTGGGTGGTCATAAACTCGGTTGGTTCGGTACGGTGAACCCTTCAATGACCTGGCAGTTCGACAATGGTGAGCTGAACTGGGACGCGAACTACACGCGCCGTACCTACTCTCGTGGTATCGACGAAGGTCGCGAAGGTGACTACATCGACACGGGCCTGAATTACGGCCGCTATTTCAATAATCGCAAAGTCGTAACAACGGCCGGTGCGCGAGCCATCAAGTTTTTTGCAGACGACGATCAGTTCGGATATCTGGGTGGACAGCTTAACGTCGGCATAAATACGGAGGCCTGGCACAACGGTTCGGCTTATGCCCGTATGCGTGCCTCAGTGTTCCAGTACGACGGTCGGAATGTGGTCTTCGACAAAGCACGTGACGATATTGAATACCGCTCAACCATCGGCCTGGTGCATGAGTACAAGGATGATGCCGACTTGCTGAAGAACTGGGTGGTCAACGTGTATTGGGAACGGACAATCAATGATTCCAATATTGGGCCTCTGTTCAGCTACGTGCGTAACCAGTGGATGTTGAATATGTCGCGGAGCTTCTAGTTCGCTCCCATCTACGGGGGTGTCGATTTAATTTACAGTATTGATTGGCTGATATCCTTTGGCTTGAG
>UOFN01000041.1_pt1 | contig 43234 bp, 40 predicted proteins | sample 1990111 | NCBI WGS metagenome assembly UOFN01 (sample SAMEA4728526, study PRJEB27164) | hydrothermal vent metagenome | biome: marine basaltic hydrothermal vent biome; feature: marine hydrothermal vent; material: mineral | place: Pacific Ocean | collected 2011-06-14/2011-07-23 | depth 1741 m | reverse complement strand
AGCTGACAGAGAGCATGGTGTCAAGAAAGCCATTTACTGGTATAAAAAAGCAGCAGAGAGCGGTAGCATCTGGGCAAAGCAAAAACTTAATCTGCTCAGCAAGTAAGTCGTTAACATTGTGCAAATAATACATACCCAGCGCACCTAGTTCGCCGCTCCTGACGCTTGCCGTTATACGGCCTGATAGGGAAGTGTTGGCATTACCCGGTGGTACGCTATAATAAAACCATGCCGCATTCTTTAAAAACAGTTCCACCAGAGTTTGAATCTCTTCCCGTAGAAGAGCGGATTCGCTACGTACAGGATCTGTGGGATTACATCACAAATGATTCACTATCAATCCCGATCCCGGAAGAGCATAAACGCGTCCTGGATGAGCGCTTGAAGGATTATAGAGAGAACCCTGATTCCGGTCGTCCCTGGGGAGAAGTTCGAGAGGAACTCCTGAGCAAGTTAAGGAAACGTTGAATCAACTAATCATACAACTCCAGGCGACGCAGGAAGCGGATGAAGCAGCAAGGTGGTATGAAGATCAGTTTCCGGGCTTAGGTATCGAGTTCTTATTGGAGCTTGATACTGCGTTGACCAGAGCAATAAACAATCCGGATATCTACCAGCCCGTTTATGAAGATGCTCGAAGGGTGTTGGTTCGTCGTTTCCCCTACGCGGCATATTTTCTTGCTGAAGCAGATACAGTTCGTGTTATAGCAATTCTTCATCAATCCAGAAACCCGGATGTTTGGCAGTCTCGCCTACCGTAACGATGATGGATAGCCAAGAATCATGTACTTAATATGGCAATAAGCGAATTTGAAATAAAGAGATGCGAGAGAGAAGTGGAGAAATTTCTCCAAATCAGGCGACCTCCCGCTCATATCCGAAACCAGCTGGATTTCGGGTACCGTATCGAGAACCAGAGCGTGGAATTATACGAGATTCGCCCTGAATGGAAGAATCCGGAAAGGAAAATGGAGATACCGTTCGCGAAAGCAACATATGTTAAAAAGGAGAAGCTCTGGAATATTTACTGGCAACGCCAGGATTTAAAATGGCATAGCTATACGCCTGCCCCAAGCGTACAGTATTTTGAAGAGTTTCTGTCAATTGTTAACGAGGATGCCAATGCTTGTTTCTTCGGGTAGCCCAGCACATGGCAGGATCCTCTTATACAGCCTTGGAAATAAATTCTATAAACATCAATAAAGTTAAAGGAGAGATTTATGGCTAAAGGTCAGGATTCAAAAAAGGCAGTTAAAAGGAAGCCTGAAAAAACGCTGAAAGAAAAGCGCGCCGAGAAAAAAGCAAAAAAGGCGAATAAGCGATAGGCATAGTTCTCAATGAGAAAATTATTCCTCCCAATCCTGAACCTTCTTGAATCTGGTGAAGAAGAGTACCGCTACAAGGAGTCTCACCGAAAGATACTCCTTGTTGTTGGTGGGTTGTTTTTATTTCTGTCTGCTGTTTCCGCTACGGCAGCTATTATCGCATCTCAATTGGGTGGGCTTATCCCCTTTCTTGTATTCTTTTTGATTGGGCTTGTATGCGAGGTTGTTGGCTTGTTGGGCAGTGATCGTGCGGTTGCCAAGATATGGGGTAGTAAATAGTATTTAACAAGTATTGACACGTGCACAGAATGTGCATACACTTAACTCATGGACTTTGAGTGGGACCCAGGGAAGGCTGCCGAAAATCTCCGTAAACACGGGGTCGATTTCGCTGATGCAGCAATAGCTTTAGAAGACGACAACGCCCTCACTATCGAAGATAGTGATCACCCGGAACAACGGTTTAAAACGCTGGGGCTGGGATCAGATTTAAATGTCCTCTTCGTAGTTCACGCTGAACGTCACGAAGATTGTATTCGCATTATTTCTGCCCGGAAAGCGGATCGCAGTCAAACCAAACAGTATTACCAAGGTCTGAACTATGAGTGAAGATTTCAGCAAAGGAAAACGTGGCGCGGTTATCAAACCAGACCCAAACAAGGCTCGTATCACCATTCGTTTGGATGCCGATATTATTGAGCACTTCAAGAGTCTGGTACATTCCGCAGGAGGTGGGAACTATCAAACACTTATAAATGATGCGTTGCGCGAGCACATCAAAGCGCATGATAAATCATTGGAAGACACGATACGCAAGGTGATTCGGGAAGAATTAAAGCAAGTCGGTTAGCGCCAGCACCCTTCCCAAAGCTCCACGATTACCATCCAACACCTGCTCGGCCGCAACAAGCTGGCGTTGTCGTAATTCAGCATCACCGAGGAGATCATCGACAACTTTTACCAAATCCGCCTCAGCCTTGATGCAAGACACCGCTCCGGCACATTCCAGCTCGCGATAGCTGTCTGCAAAGTTTTCAACATGCTCGCCACTTATTACTGCACAACCTGCCTGCAAGGCTTCTATTGGATTCTGCCCACCGTGCGGCACCAGGCTTCCACCAATGAATGCAAGCGGTGCCAGGCCATACAGGTACACCAGTTCGCCCAGCACATCGACGACGACCACACGGGTATTCTCTGACAGTAATTCTGCAAGTTCTGAATATAGAACCACTCTCATGCCTGACTGCGTACAAAGCGCGGCAACTTCTTTCGCACGCTCCGGGTGACGCGGAACCAGGAGCAACAAACAGTCCGGATAACGTTGCAGTAAGCGGGCATGTGCAGATAACATGATGGGATCCTCGCCCGGGTGTGTGCTACCCGCCACCCATAGAGTTCGCTGTCCGAACTGTTGACGCAAACGGGATCGGCGCTGGTCAAAGTCCGTTGGCAACTCAACTTCATATTTCAAATTGCCTGCACATTGCACCCGTTCTTCCGGAGCACCCAATGCGATAAACCGGCTGACATCCGCTTCGCTCTGCGCTGCAATCGAGGTTACGCAAGATAATGTTTTACGTGCCAACGGCAACACTCGACGGTATCCCCGCAGCGAGGCATCGGACAAACGCGCATTCACCAGATAAAGCGGAATACCCCGTTGCTTCACGCTGTGAAAAAGATTCGGCCATAACTCAGTTTCCATCACGATAAGCTTTTGCGGATTAAACGATGACAGGAACCGTTGAACAACAAACGGCAAATCCCATGGCAGGTAACAACACTGCACGCGCTCACTGAATAACTGTGCCACCGTATCGCGCCCGGTCGGCGTTGTGGTCGTGATCAACAAGGCAGCGCCGGGATCACGCTGTAACAGGGCATTGACCAGCGGTGCCGCTGCACGGACTTCGCCAACGGATACTGCGTGAATCCAGACGACATCGCTATTTTCGACTGGCCCGGACACATAACCAAGGCGTTCACGCCAATGGCTCCGGTAAGCGGGCTGTCGAAAACCTCGCCACCACAGGCGCAGGAATGCCAGTGGCATGGCGAGAAACAATAAAAAGGTATAAAGACGCAACACGTTGCGATCATAACAGCCGGCTGCTTTGTTACAATGGCCGACGTGCCCACCTCCCCCGCCATTTTTTCGATTCGCTTTCTGATGCCACGCTTCTGGCCGACCTGGCTGATGTTCGGTGTGTTGCGGATTATTATTCTGCTTCCCTATCGCTGGCAGATGCGCATTGGCAGACTCATTGGCAGACTGGCCCTGAAGCTGGCAAAACATCGCCGCAAGATTGCCGAAGTTAATCTGGCCTTGTGCTTTCCCGAAACCACACCACAACAGCAGGCAAGCTTGCTGAAAGCGCATTTCGACTCGCTGGGTTGCGGTATTGTCGAAACCGCGCTGTGCTGGTGGGGGAGTGAAAGCAAATTACGCGGCATTACGCGGCTTACCGGTATTGAGCATCTGCAGGCTGCATTAAAGCGAGGTAAAGGCGTGATACTGCTCAGCGCACATTTCACCACGCTGGAGCTGGGCGGCCGATTGCTCGCCATGCACACACCGTTTCATGTGCTCTACCGCCAGCACAAGAATCCGTTATTTGAAGCGGTCATGCGCAAGTCACGCCAACGCCGCTTTGAAAAGGCGATTGCGCGTGATGATATGCGCGACCTGCTCGCCAGCCTGAAGTCCGGCATGCCGGTATGGTATGCGCCTGACCAGAACCACGGTGGCAGCCAGTCGGTGTTTGCGCCGTTCTTCGGTGTACCGGCCTCGACACTCAGCACACCTTCACGTATTGCAAAGATCAGCGGGGCTGCTGTGGTTCCCTTTTATCCGACCCGGCTTCCTGACGACAGCGGTTACCAACTGACACTTTATCCTGCGCTTGAGAATTTCCCGTCGGATGATGCAGAGCAAGATGCAACGCGTCTGAATGCGCTACTGGAAAAAGCCATTCGTGAAATGCCCGAGCAATATCTTTGGGTACACCGTCGCTTCAAGACACGGCCGGAAGGCGAGGCTTATCCCTATGCCTGATCTTTCCACCCCAGGCGCCGTACAAGCTCTTGCCCAAGACTAATCTCCGGCAGTGCTTCTGGCACATAACAAAGCTCATTGAATAATGCCTGCTTCTCCAGCAGATCCACCAGGGCAACCCTACGCAAACGCCCGGCATCCACATAGCGCAGCAAAGCTTGTTCGTAACGGCTATCCGGCAAGGCATGCTCAGGCCGCAGACTATAAACCGGGCGTTGTGCAGACATCGCTTCCGCCAGCATGGTCATACTGTCTTCACTGACAAACACCTGATCCGCCGCACCGAGGAAAGCTTCCGGCTGGTACTCAACATCACTTTGGCTCCAGCAAGCTTGTGCGAGACTGTCCGCATCGATATACCGTTTGAGCATACGCTCTCCCTGCGAGCCGGTACGCCGTGATGTCACCAGCAACCAGCGGATGTCATGCTTGCTCGCAAGCGCATTCATACTGCGCGCAATACGCATCCAGTCACGCTGCCGGTACCAGTAACCGGCGCCCTTGCCACCCAACAGCATCAGCCAGTAACGTTGCGCTGTGCCCCCTAACTGTTTGAGTAACTGTTCGCCTTGTTCTGTAACGCGTTGCGGCTCTATGGTAGTCGGCAACAACGGCACAACAAGATTATTGTCAGCACCCGGAACAGGCTCTAGTGTCATAACCACACTGAAGTGACGTGCCTGCAAGCGACGCAACGTGCCAGCGAAAACATTCGGCGCGCCAATTGCCGCAGCAATCCATGCATTCGCAAACGAAGTCTTGCCACCGGCGGAAATCAGCAAATCGCAATCACCGGCGGGCAGGCTGTCCACTTGATAAAACAGTTTCAGGGATTTTAACGAACGTGGTTTGGCGGTGTGGTTCAGCAAGAAGCGCAGTGCATTTCGCGCCAGCCCCATACGCATATCGAGTCGTATAGTATGGACATCAAGCGGCATAATTTCGCGCAGTGAACGCACTATGCCTTGCGAGCGACTGTCGTGACCCGGCTGGCCATCAGACAGCAACCATACGCGTTTAGACTCAGACACCGCGCTTGCCTGCACGCATACGCTGACGAAAGGCGCGCATACTGTCACGCCCGCTGATTTTTACACGTGCCAGTTCCAGCGGGCTCCAGTTATCTGGATGATCAATTCCTTCGCGAACTGTCACTGCACTGTCATAGCCTGCCTCACGTACTAGCACAACGTGTTCCGGACGATACAGACCGAAGGGGTAAGCAAAGCTGCGTACAGAGACATTGAAACGTTGTTCCAGACGGGCTTTCGCTTCGACCAGCTCAACCTGCAAAACCGCATCTTCTGTATCGAGAAAGTTAGGGTGTGTCAGTGTGTGTGCCGCCAGCTCGAAACAACCGGATGCCAGCAACACATCAACCTGTTCATCACTCAGTTTTTCGATGCCTTTGAGTTCATCGTCATCATGATGTGCCTTGCGTGCGCGTGACCAATCCCGATTGTGTCGATCTACAACCAGATAGAGCGTGGCCTTGAAACCATAACGCTGCAACAACGGCAGTGCATTGGTAACGTTATCGGAATACCCGTCATCAAATGTTATTGCGAAGGATTTTTCGGGCATATCCTTCGCCCTGTCTATCAACTCGCTCACGGTGAAGCTCTGCCAACCGTTAGCCTTTAACCAATGCAACTGTTGCTCAAACATCGGCGGTGAAACGCGTAGCCCGTTAAAACGCGCACTGGCCACCGGTTCTGTAATCATGTGATACATCAGGATGCGCGGGTAGTGCAGATCTGTTGTGGGTCGCCACCAGGCGTAACGCCAGGAGAACCACGCCACCAGCAGTACCGGCAAAACCCACAGCGCCATCGTCACGAAGAAACAAGCTCGTGGTAAACGGCCAGAGTTTGATCCACCATATCCTGCACGCTGGTGAAAGATGCCGGCTCGACTGGCCTGGCTTGCTCCAGCAGTTGCCGTGTTGTGGCGGTGAGCGCTTCGACATCACCGGCCGGTACACGCCCGTGCGGATAGACCCTCGCCAGCATTTCGCCCACACCACCGTGATCATAGGCGACTACCGGTACGCCCAGGCTAAGCGCTTCGCAGACGGTGCGGCCGAACGACTCCGGCTTGCTCGACAATGAGAACACCAGGTTGGACATGGAAAGAATATCGCGCAAGTCCATCCGGTGGCCGGTAAACGTCACCAAACCGTTCAGTCCGAGCTTTTGCACGTTGCGTTGTAATTCTTCAGCGTAGGCCGCGTGGCGGGGATCCTCACCCCCAACGATCAGCCCATAGACCGGCAGACCCGCCTCGACCAGACGCGCCAGCATGTACAGGAAATCCAGATGCCCCTTGAGCCGGGTAATACGCCCCGGCAAGGTCAACACCTGACGCTCCAGTAAAAAAGGAAAGTCCTGATACCAGCGGCTGATCCAGGATTCTCCCGGACGAAAACCGGAAGGGTAAACGTCGGGATCAATGCCACGCTCTATCATACGAATCTGCGTAGCATCCGTTTGCGGATAGTTTTCGGTAATGTAACGCCGTGCCGATTCTGATACTGCGATCACACGCTCACCCCGGGTCATGATATGGCTGTAACGACTCACCGAGTAAAGCCCATGCACTGTCGTAACAAATGCCGGCCGTTGCTCCTCCGGCAAGCCTCGCCAGGCCAACCAGGCCAACCAGGCCGGCATGCGTGAACGCACGTGCACAATGTCGATCTGCTCACTAGCCATTAGTCGTCGCAAACGATAGACCAGTCGCAAGCTCCACAGTGACTTGTGTCCCACAGGCAGCTGGATATGTTCACTGCCATGCCCGGTCAGGCGACTGACCAGTTGGCCACCGCCGGACACAACCAGTGAACGGTGTCCGGCTTGCACCAGACCGCGGGCAATTTCCAGTGTGCCGCGTTCGACACCACCGGATTCCAGCGCCGGTAACAGTTGCAGGATGGTCAGTTTCTGTTCAGCCATTGTTCCATTATCCAGTCTGCGCATCGTCCTGCCTCGTCAAGCGGGGGCGAGGCAGTCAGCGTTCGCCAGTCACCGGGGGCTGCAACCCAACCACGAGCAACCAGTGCATCGACGCCCGCAGTTACGCGGTTCGGACGCCGTCGTGTAACAGCCAGCAGGCCTGTCGGTGCTCCGCTGGTCAGTGCTTCATAAACCATCGACACGCTATCTTCACTGACCCTCACCTCGGTAGCGTTGGCCAGCACCGTAGCCACAGCGCTTTCCGATGAGTCCGGTGACAGCAAAGCAAGTCCCTTATGACTTTTCAATAACGACAACGTCGTTGCCGGTGTGCGTCGAGAACCCAGAATTTGCCAGCGCAATTGTGGCCGTGCCGCGAGCAGCGCATTAATCTGCTCCAACACCTCATTGTCATTCCAGCGATAGTGTCGCGATGGTCCGCCTAGCAGAATCAACCCCAAAGCCCCCGAACGGTGCTGTGATGCACTTAGCGCGTTCAGCACACCACTTGTCGTCAGCACATTAGATGAAGCACGGGGATTATCGTGTTCAGGAATCAGGCACAGGTCGAACAATGCATTCGGCAGACTCGGCTGCATCAGCACCACCGCACGCCCGCCACAGGCACGGCGTGCCGCCAGCAAAGACCAGTGCGTCGAATGTCCGGCACCAACAAGAAGCTCTGGTTCCGGAAAGCCGACGCCTGGCGCAAAACGTCCGACTGCCCATCCTGCCAGTGCAGTCAGGCGGTTTTCAACCGGCAACTCATGAAGCTCAATTTCGCAGCGTGCCCGCAGCGCCTGCACCAGCCCCAGACTCTGCGCATCATGGCCTGCCTTACCATCGCTGAACCGCCACAGAACGTGCGGATCACCGGTGTTGCGTTGCACGAGTATTCACGACCGCAAGCGGCCGTTCAGTCCTTCAGAATATAGTCAGCGCCACAATAAGGACACTTGGACTTACCGGTATCCTCAATCGGCAAGTAGACGCGCGGATGCGAGTTCCACAAGCTCATGCTGTCCATCGGACAATGCAGGGGCAGATCAGCCCGCGTGACTTCATAGCGGCTTTCGGCATTTGCCTCGGTGTAACGCTTTCCATTCTCGGCATCCGCAGCAGTATTGGGGCTGGGCATCTGCTTATCCTCCGTTCTGTCCGACCAGTGACAGCCACTCAGGAAAGTCCTTGCGGCGTCCGTGTACCTGATCGAAATATAATGTCTGAAGTTTTTCGGTAATCGGGCCGCGGCCGCCTGCACCGATGGTACGGTTATCGACTTCACGGATCGGCGTGACTTCGGCAGCGGTGCCGGTGAAAAAGGCCTCGTCGGCAACATAGACCTCATCACGGGTAATGCGTTTTTCGCGAATCTCCAGGCCCTGCTGTTGCGCCAGCGTCATAATGGTTTCGCGGGTAATACCTTCCAGCGCTGACGTCAGATCCGGGGTGTACAGTACACCGTCGCGAATGATGAAGATGTTTTCGCCGCTGCCTTCCGCAACATAACCTTCGTTATCCAGCAACATGGCCTCGTCATACCCGCAGGTCATTGCTTCCTGCAACGCCAGCATGGAGTTCATGTAATTGCCATTCGCCTTGGCCTTGCACATGGTGATGTTGACGTGGTGCCGGGTGTAGGACGAAGTGCGGATGCGAATCCCTTTCTCCAGATTTTCCTTGCCCAGATATGCACCCCATTCCCAGGCCGCAACGATGACGTGTACCTTCAGGTTGTCGGCACGCAAGCCCATGCCTTCTGACCCGTAAAAACACATAGGCCGCAGGTAGGCGGAACTCAGACCGTTCTCACGCACCACGTCGAGCTGTGCCTGGTTAATGGTGTCCTTGTCAAAGGGCATGGGCATTTGCAGGATGTGCGCAGACCGGAACAGCCGGTCGGTGTGTTCCTGCAGGCGGAAGATCGCCGTGCCCTGCTCTGCATCGTAGGCGCGCACGCCCTCGAACACACCCATTCCATAGTGCAGGGTATGCGTGAGCACGTGTGTGGTCGCGTCACGCCAGGGACACATTTCGCCGTCATACCAGATGACGCCGTCACGATCGGCCATCGACATCTAAACTTCTCCTTCAAATTCAAATAAACATTCAGTCTTCCATCAACTCGCGCCACAGTCTGGCCACCTTGTTGCGTGGCTTGTCCAGACGATCATCCTCGATGACTGGCCGCGCTTCCGCGAGCGTCAGCCGGTGGACGACGCTGCGGTATTGCTGGTAGGCCTCGATCAGGATCTGGGCGTACGCAGACTTGAGCAGGCCTTCCCTCGCCAGCACCTTCAGCAGGTTGATGGTGTCGGTATGGCCCAGCAGTGCCGGGTGGGCCTCGCTCCAGCGCAGGACGAGGTATTGCACCATAAATTCGATATCAACGATACCTCCCGGGTCCTGCTTGAGATGAAATCCCGCGCCACGCGAGCCCAGTTCACGGCGCATACGTTCGCGCATATCGCGCACCTGCTCGCGCAAGCCCGCCTGATCGGCGCAGGCTGCCAACGCCTTGCCTCGCACTTTCTGGAAGGGTTTTTCCAGTGCCCGATCGCCTGCCACCAGCCGCGCCCGCACCAGCGCCTGATGTTCCCAGGTCCAGGCTTCGCTGAGCTGGTAGTCGGCAAAGGCGTCGATATCGCTCACCAGCAACCCCGAATTTCCGGACGGCCGCAACCGCATGTCCACTTCATAGAGCAGCCCGGCCCCAGTGAAGGCTTCCAGCATGTGGATCATGCGCTGGCCCAGCCGAGTGAAAAACACGGTGTTATCGACCGGCTTGCGGCCACGGGTACGCTGCGCACTGCCGGTGCTGTCGTGCAGGAACACCAGATCGAGGTCGGAGCCATAACCCAGCTCGATGCCGCCCAGTTTACCGTAGCCGATAACGGCAAACGCCACCGGGCGCGTCTTGCGCCTGACCTTGCAGGATGGCTCGCCGTAGCGGCGTAACATATCGGCCCAGGCGATCGACAGCACCTTGTCCAGCACGACTTCAGCGATGGCAGTCAGTTCATCGCTAACCACCATCACCTGCGCCGCCCCGGCAATATCGGCGGCGGCCACGCGCAGCACCATGGCGTGATGGAACTGGCGCAGGCGATCCATTTGCAGCTCCAGGTCAGTTTCTTCGACATCACTCAGACGATGCTCCAGCTCGGACTGCAATGCCTGACGCGACAATGGGGTGTACAGACTACGCGGGTCGAGCAGTTGGTCGAGCAGCATGGGGAAGCGAGCAATCTGGTCCGCAATCCAGGCGCTGGCAGCGCACAGACGCACCAGCTGCGACAGCACCAGCGGGTGTTCCTGTAGCAGCGCAATGTAGGTTGTACGGCCGGCGATATGCTCCAGTACTGCCACCAGGCGGCCCAGTACTTCTGCGGCCTGCGGCTGTAGTCCGACGGCCGCAATCACTCTCGGCACCAGCGCATCGAAACGTATCCGTCCCTGTTCGCCAAGATAGCGCGGCACCGTCCCGCGGCGCATTTGTTCAATCCAGCGCAAGGCTTCGACCGGATTATCGTAACCGCTGTCACCCAACTGTTGCAGTGCCTCTTTGCGGTCACATTGCTCCAGCCAGAGTCCACGCAAGGCATCGTCTTCATCGGTTGATTCTTGCTGCGGTAAATCAAACACCTGTTCGAAATGCGTCTCGACACGACGACGGTGGCCATTCAATGCCGCGATAAAGCGCTTCCAATCCGGAAAATCCATCGATAATGCCAACCGTGCGCGCTCGCTATCCGATTCGGGCAAGTGGTGAACCTGCTGGTCGTGCAGAGCCTGTAGATGATTTTCAGCACGGCGTAAAAAATGATACGCCGCAGCTAACTGCGTGGCGCTCTGTTGTGGCAACAGGTTCAACGCCACCAGCGCAGGCAACACATCCAGCACCCGGCGCTGGCGCAATTGTGGTTCACGGCCGCCACGCACCAACTGGAACGCCTGCACAATGAATTCGATTTCGCGGATACCACCCGGCCCCAGTTTGATATTGTCCTGCTGGTCACGACGTTCTACTTCTTTTCGGATCTGACGCTTCAGATCGCGCAACGCGTCGAAAGCCTGGAAATCCAGATAGCGGCGGAATACGAACGGTCGCAGCAATTCCATCAACTCGCGACGGCTGTCTTCGTCGCCGCTTACTGGCCGCGCCTTGATCATGGCGTAGCGTTCCCATTCACGGCCCTGCGACTGGTAGTACTCCTCCAGTGCATCGTAACTGCACACCAGCGCTCCGGCGCTGCCGTAGGGACGCAGACGCATGTCCACGCGGAATACAAAACCATCCGCATCATGATCCGACAGGACTTGAATGAGCGACTGGCCAAGGCGGGTAAAATACTGCTCCGGGCTGAGCGCTTTTTTCCTGCGCGCCGGCTTGTGCGCTTCCGGGTAGGTGAATATCAGATCGATATCGGATGAGAAATTCAGCTCGTGGGCACCGAGTTTACCCATCGCCAACACCACCAGGGGTGCCGGTTCGCGGCTGCCCTCTCTTAACGGTGGCGGCGTTTCAGCAGCCTGCCAGGCCGTTAGTTGCTCCAATGCGCCCTCAATACAGGCATCGGCCAGATCCGACAGATCCCCCAGCGTTTCCGCCAGACTTGCCCAGCCAGCCAGATCACGCCAGGCAATACGCAGCATTTCACGCTGGCGAGTCTGCCGCAGGAGCCGCTTCAGGGCAATTTCGTCAGGGCAATCCCGCAACTGCCTGCGCACCCTTTCCGGCAAACCGCCAGGCCAGGAATCGGCCAGCAGGTCACCACTATCGAGCAGCTCCTCAATGTAGTGTGGAGAACGAATGCACAACTCGGCCACGAACTCGCTGATGGCAAATAATTGGCACAAAACGCGTTGAAAAGCCGGGTTTTGTATCCGCCGCAGCGTCCCGCTAGTGATCCCAGACTCAAACGTCTCCCAACGCTGTTGTGCCGGAGGGCGGAGGATTTTCGGTAAATCCTCCCAGGGGGCTGTCTGTGCAGGTTTTTTTGTTTTTCGAGCCACGGCACTAGGGTAACGCGAACGCTCTCCAAGCGCAGCCACAGCCCGTATACTGTGTCGGAATAATCTGCACCACGACGCGTCTTACTGATACCAACAAATTTACGGTGGCTATGTGATAACCAATCTGTGCAAAAACCGTCAGTTCAAACGTGAGTTGGCGGATTATCGGGAAAATCTGTATCGCATCGCCTATTCCTGGTGCCACAACCCGGCGTTGTCAGATGACCTCGTACAGGAAACCATGGCCAAAGCACTGAAAAACAGTGGCCAGTTGCGCGACCCGAAAACGCTGAGGGCCTGGCTGTACCGAATTCTCAGCAACTGCTGGCGAGACCATTTCCGCCGTAGCCGTGACACCGTCGATATCGATGATGTCGTGCTGATCGAGAAAGACACGCCCGATTTGTGCCACGACCGACAGCAGGTGATACACCGTGTACGTTGCGCTATCGAACGTCTGCCCATGGGGCAACGTCAGGTCATAGCACTGGTCGACCTGGAAGGTTGCTCCTACATCGAGGTCGCTGAAATTCTCGATGTACCGATAGGCACCGTCATGAGCCGGCTGTCACGCGCCCGTAAAGCGCTGAAGGCAAGATTACTTGAAGACGAAGCACAGCATGAAGCTGACAACGTTCATCACATTGGAACAGTAAAATGAGCAACAACGAGATATCCGACGAAACACTCAACGCTTTTATTGACGGCGAACTGGATGCTGCTGGCAAGAGCGAAGTCTTTGAGGCACTCGGCCACGACCGTGAGCTCAGCCAGCAGGCCTGCGAACTACGTCGGCTTGGCGAACTGGTACGTCATGCCTACGACCATCCCCCGGCCATTGAACGCTACCGCGAGCCATCAACCCGGCACATGAGCCCCTGGCACCAGGGTCTGGCGGCCTCACTGCTGCTCGGACTGGGTGCCGCGCTTGGCTGGACGATACACCAGCCGGAGCAGGCACCTGATGGTCCATTGTTAAATGCCATGTACTGGGACAAGGACAAGCACTTCCAGAATACGGATATTAACCAGATCACCGCCCAGCAAGGCACCAAGCGGATTATTGTTCACCTGAACACCTCCAGCGCAAGCAAGTTTGGAGATGCACTAACTACGGCAGAGCAATTGCTTGAAACCTACGGCGATGATGGCGCAGAGATCGAGGTTGTTGCAAATGCCAGCGCCATCCGCATGCTGCGCGCCGGCTACTCACCCTATGCAGAACGTGTGCATGATCTTCAACAACGCTACATTAACCTGACTTTTCTGGCCTGTCAGGATGCTATCGACCATGCAAGCGAGATGGAAGGCGGCACGACCCAGGTAAAAATGCTGCCCGATGTCGACATTACTCCCTCGGCGCTGGAGCACATTCTTAACCGGCTTAGTGATGGGTGGGTTTACTTGAACGTTTAGTTCTCTGGTTAAACAGAGCGCATAAAAAAAGCCCGCCTTTCGGCGGGCTTTTTCGTGACTGAGGTTTGGAACAGCTTACATCATGCCGCCCATACCACCCATGTCAGGCATGCCACCACCAGCACCGGCATCTTCCTTCGGCTTCTCGGCAACCATCGCCTCGGTGGTGATAATCAGCGAAGCTACGGATGCCGCATTCTGCAATGCGGTACGGGTTACCTTGGTGGGATCCAGGATGCCCATTTCCAGCATATCGCCGTACTCACCGGTTGCAGCGTTGTAACCGAACTGTTTCTTGCCTTCCACAACCTTGTTCAGTACCACAGAGGCTTCGTCACCTGCATTGGTACAGATCTGACGCAGCGGCTCTTCCATGGCGCGACGGGCGATATCTATGCCCATGTCCTGATCGTGATTGTCACCCTTCAGCTTGTCCATGACGGCACGGGCACGCAACAGCGCAACACCACCACCGGCAACCACACCTTCCTCAACCGCTGCACGGGTGGAGTGCAGAGCATCTTCGACGCGCGCTTTCTTTTCTTTCATTTCGACTTCGGTGGCTGCACCAACCTTGATCACTGCAACACCGCCGGCCAGCTTGGCCACGCGTTCCTGCAGTTTTTCCTTGTCGTAATCAGACGTCGCTTCCTCAATCTGGGAGCGAACCTGGTTAACACGCGCTTCGATGTCGTCGCTGTTACCGGCACCATCAATGATAGTGGTGTTTTCCTTGGAGATCAGAATGCGCTTGGCACCGCCCAGATCATCCAGTGTCGCCTTCTCCAGTGACAGACCGACTTCTTCTGAAATCACCTGGCCACCAGTGAGGATAGCGATATCCTGCAACATGGATTTACGACGATCACCAAAGCCTGGTGCCTTGACGGAGCAGACCTTGACGATACCGCGGATGCTGTTAACCACCAGCGTCGCCAGTGCTTCACCTTCGGTATCTTCCGAGATGATCAGCAACGGACGACCAGCCTTGGCGACACCTTCAAGGATCGGCAGCAGATCACGGATGTTGGAAATCTTCTTGTCGTACAGCAGCACGAAGGGATCTTCCAGTTCGGCCTGCATGTTCTGCTGGTTGGTAACGAAGTAGGGGGACAGGTAACCGCGGTCGAACTGCATACCTTCCACGACATCCAGCTCATTTTCCAGCGTGGAGCCTTCCTCGACGGTAATAACGCCTTCCTTGCCAACCTTGTCCATCGCCTCGGCGATGATCTCACCGATGTTCTCGTCAGAGTTAGCGGAGATGGTGCCGACCTGGGCGATCGCCTTGGTGTCAGAGCAGGGCTCGGACAATTTCTTCAGCTCTTCAACCGCAGCAGTAACGGCTTTGTCGACGCCACGCTTGAGGTCCATCGGGTTCATGCCCGCAGCGACGGCTTTCATGCCTTCGCGAACGATGGCTTGTGCCAGCACGGTCGCTGTCGTAGTGCCGTCACCGGCGATGTCGGAGGTCTGTGAAGCAACCTCTTTCACCATCTGTGCGCCCATGTTCTCGAACTTGTCTTCCAGTTCGATTTCCTTGGCCACGGAAACGCCGTCTTTGGTGACGGTCGGGGCACCGAAGGCCTTGTCCAGTACCACGTTGCGGCCCTTGGGACCCAGCGTGACTTTGACGGCATCGGCCAGAATATTTACGCCGGCGACCATGCGCTGGCGGGCTTCATCACTGAATTTCACATCTTTGGCTGTCATTTCATTATTCCTCTATACAATTCTGTTCAGCAGCGGGGTGGGGAGCATCAGGCCTGGATAACGGCCATGATGTCTTCTTCACGCATCACCAGCAGGTCATCACCTTCAACCTTGACCTCGGTGCCGGAATACTTGCCAAACAACACCGTGTCGCCGACTTTGACGTCCATCGGGACGACATCGCCGCTGTCGCTGCGCTTGCCGCCACCAGCTGCAATAATTTCACCACGGCTGGGCTTTTCAGCTGCCGAATCCGGAATAACGATACCGCCCGGGGAGGTGGTTTCCTCTTCCATGCGTTTGACGATCACTCGATCATGAAGTGGACGAAGATTCATCAGGGCTTTCTCCTATCAATACTGTCTGGGTTATTTCGCGAGCACTTGTTAGCACTCGACCTTGGTGAGTGCTAATGATAGTCAGCAAAATTGAAGAGTCAAGCAGAAAAGCCCGGGGAGATGCTAATCGTCCTCGCGGCGGTATTCGCCTTCTATGGTGCGTGGCTTGTGCCCGGGCTGCTCAGCCGGGTTCTGCGGCGCTTCAAACGAGACAGAAGAGCGGCTGATAAACCCCCTGACCAGCGCCTTTCGAAGCGGCGGGATCAGCAGCAGAAAGCCGATAGAATCGGTCACAAAGCCCGGTGTAAGCAGCAAAGCGCCGGAAAACACCAGCAGAACGCCCTCCATCATTTCCGTCGCTGGAAGCTGGCCATGTGCCATGCTCATACGAGCGCGCTGTAAGGTCATCCAGCCCTGAAAGCGCAGCAGCATAGCGCCCAGCAGCGCCGTAAACACCACCAGCGCAATGGTGGAAATAGCACCGATAGCGCTCCCGACCTTGATCAGGAAGTAGATTTCCATCGCAGGAACGGCCAGAAACAACAGGAACAGGATGGCAACGGGGTTCATGCCCGGCACCATACCCGGCCGCCGGGGCGGCGACAAGCACCCCGATAGTCGGCCTGTACGCCGCAACAGGGCTTAGGTATGGTGCGCCCATCATGACTTCACCGAACGATATCCAGCTGGTGTTCTGTACTGCGCCGGACGCCGATACGGCACGCCGTATCGCCACTGCGCTGGTGGAATACCGGCTGGCAGCCTGCGTCAATCTGTTACCCGGCATAGAATCGCTGTACCGCTGGGAGGGCGGAGTGAAGTCGGATACTGAGGTTCTGCTCATGATCAAGGCCCGTGCGGCCGACTACCCAATGCTGGAAACGCGAATTCGGGCACTGCATCCCTACGAACTTCCTGAAATCATTGCAGTCCCACTGACAACCGGCTTACCGGCGTACCTGGACTGGGTACGAAACCCTGACGAGGCAACATGAAATATTGGCTCCCCTTACTGCTCACCGGCTGGATGTCGGTTGCCCACGCCGGTCTCTTTGGTGATGACGAATTACTTCCCCCTGACGAAGCATTTGCCTTCAAGGCTTCTGTCGATGCCGAAGGTCGCATCCGCGCAGACTGGAAGATCGCCGACGGGTACTACCTCTATAAAGACAAATTCATTTTCAACGCCGGAAATAATGGAATATCACTCGGCGAGGCGAATTTCCCTCCCGCAAAGGTCAAGGAAGATCCAATCTTTGGTAAGGTCGAAACCTACCGCAAGAAGGTCAATCTCAGCATCCCGGTTACACGCCAGCCAGGAGCCGGAAACTTACTAAGCTTCACTGCAACGTACCAGGGCTGCGCGGATATTGGTGTCTGCTACCCACCACAAACAAAAACCGTCTCCCTGCAGCTTCCTGATGCACCCGCCTCGAACAACAAAACAGCAGCCGCAAATTCCGCACTCGGTGCCCTGAACGCGCTGGGTGCCAGTTTTGATTTTGGCGATGACAGCGAACTTTTACCACCAGATGAAGCTTTCCGGCTTGATGTGCTGGTAAAGGATGCGGATCACATTGCTGCCAGCTGGGTGATTGCCAGAGATTACTACCTGTACCGCGACAAGTTTGAATTTGCACTGGAAGCGGCTGATGGCATCACGCTGCTGCCGGTACAGATGCCCGAAGGCGAACACAAGAACGATGAATTTTTTGGTGACATTCAGGTCTTTCACGAGGTTGTGGATGTCGGACTTGGCTTGCGTCGGGAAGCGGGTGCCGCGACACCGGTAACCCTGATAGTGAAATACCAGGGCTGCGCGGAAGCCGGCGTGTGTTATCAGCCGATGAGCAAACGTATCGAGCTGATGCTGCCACCTGCCGATGGCAGCAGTGCCGCTGCAGTCGCCGTAGTGAATGCGGGGCCCGCAGAGAGTGCACCGGCCCCCGATCTCAGCGAACAGGATGCCATCGCCCGCCGTCTGATGGACGGCAATCTGATTGCCACCCTGCTGGCGTTTTACGGCTTTGGATTGCTGTTATCGTTTACGCCCTGCGTATTCCCGATGATCCCCATCCTGTCATCGATCATCGTCGGGCAAGGCGCGTCGATTACCACGCGCAAGAGCTTTACTCTGTCGCTGGTCTACGTGCTGGCGATGGCATCTACCTACACTCTGGCCGGCGTGGTCGCCGCACAGTTCGGTGAGAACCTGCAGGCCATCTTCCAAAACGTCTGGTTACTGGGCGGATTTGCGGCCGTATTCGTGCTGCTGTCACTCTCCATGTTCGGCTTCTACGAATTGCAAATGCCCTCGTTTATCCAGAACAAGCTTTCCGGTGTCAGCAACCGCCAGAAAGGCGGTAGCCTGACCGGCGTAGCCGTCATGGGCTTCCTGTCGGCGCTGATTGTCGGGCCTTGCGTGGCCGCACCACTGGCCGGCGCACTGATCTATATTGGACAGACAGGCGACGCGGTGCTCGGCGGACTGGCATTGTTCACCCTGAGCATGGGCATGGGCACACCGTTGATCGCCATCGGCGTCGGCGCCGGCAAACTGTTACCGAAAGCTGGCGTGTGGATGGACAGGGTCAAGGCCGTGTTCGGTGTACTGATGCTGGCAGTGGCCATCTGGTTACTGGAACGTGTCCTGCCGCCATCACTGACACTGACACTCTGGGCCTCCCTGCTGCTCATGTCATCCGTGTACCTGGGCGCGCTGGACGGCCTGCCGGTCGAAGCCACCGGCTGGTCACGGCTGTGGAAAGGTCTGGGGCTGCTGTCACTGGTCTATGGCGTTCTGTTGCTGATCGGCGCTGCCAGCGGCGGTAGCGACCCGCTGCGCCCGCTGGCAAATGTCAGCGGCGGCGGAAGCGGCCAGGCTATTGCAACACAGGCCCACGAAGTTTCCTTCAAGCCCATTCACTCGCTTGCAGACCTGCAACGGGAACTGGATGCCGCCGTGCGTGAAGGCAAACCGGTGATGGTCGACTTCTATGCAGACTGGTGCATCAGCTGCAAGGAAATGGAGAAATACACTTTCGGCAACGCCCGCGTACAGCAGGTGATGGAGGGCTTTGTCCTGCTGCAGGCGGATGTGACCGCAAACAATGCTGACGACAAGGCACTGCTGAAACACTTTGGGTTATTCGGGCCGCCGGGTATTCTGTTCTTTGATGCCAGCGGGAAGGAACGGCCGGAGTTGAGCGTGGTCGGGTTCAAAAAAGCGGATGCATTCCTTCAGATCATTAAACGCGTAGAAGGTCGCTAGCCCGAGAGAGCCCCGCTGCCAAAGGCTTACTTAAGATTGTACTTCTTGATCAGGTCATACATGGTCGGGCGGCTTACCCCCAACAATTCAGAAGCCTGGGAAATCTTTCCGGCCACATGCCCCATGGCCCGGACGATGGCCTGACGTTCCGCTTGCTCACGAATTTCACGCAAGTTGAAAGTTCGCGTGTCATCGACGCCCGCCCCTCCCAGTTCCAGATCAGACACCGAAATCTGTTTGTGCTCCGCCATGATGACGGCACGCTTTACACGATTTTCCAGCTCGCGCACGTTACCCGGCCACGGATAGGCCTCTATCGCGGCCAGTGAATCCTTGCTGAGACGGTGCTGCTGCTTGCCCATCTGCTTGCTGTATTTCTCCAGAAACACACGAGCCAGTAACAGGGTGTCACCTTCACGCTCTCGCAAGGGAGGGATGCGAACGGTGATTTCGCTGATACGATAGTATAGATCCTCGCGGAAGGCATTCTCCCGCGCCAGCTGTGGCAAGTCCTTGTGAGTTGCACAGATGACCCGTACATCGACCGGGATTTCCTTCCGGCCGCCGACGCGCTCGATAATCCGCTCTTGCAGGAAGCGCAGCAGTTTGGCTTGCAGAGGCATCGGCATATCGCCGATTTCGTCGAGGAACAGGGTGCCGCCATTGGCGGTTTCGATTTTGCCCGGAGTGGTTTTCACAGCGCCGGTGAAAGCACCTTTCTCGTAGCCGAACAACTCACTTTCCAGTAGATTTTCCGGTATCGCCGCACAGTTGATAGCGACGAAACGTCCCTCTGCTTTATCACTGAGCGAATGAATGGAACGCGCAATCAATTCCTTACCCGTACCGGATTCGCCAAGCACCAACACACTGGCGTCCGCCGGAGCGACTTTTTCCACGGTCCGGCACATTTTGAGCATTTGTGGACTACCGGTGATGACGCCTTCCAGTGGCGACTCACCACCACTGACATGCAGGCGCTGGTTTTCCTCCTCAATCTCGTGCAAACGATAGGCACGATTGACGATGAAACCGAGCAGATCGGCATCGATGGGTTTGTAGAAGAAATCATAGGCACCCATGCTGACCGCCTTGAGGGCGTGCTGGCGATCATTATTGCCGGTGACAACAATGACCTTGGTGCGCGGTGCACGGGTAAGGATCTCTTCCAGAGCGTGAAAGCCTTCCGTACTTCCGTCAGCGTCGGGCGGCAGGCCAAGGTCCAGCGTTACAACGGGGGGATGGTGCTTTTCAATCTCGGCAAGGGCAGTTTCACGGTCACCCGCAATAATGACGTCGTATCCTTCGAAACACCATTTCAACTGGGTTTGTAAGCCCGGGTCGTCTTCAATAACCAGCAATTTCCTTGATTCGTTGGTCATCTGCCCTTCCATTGTTACTATTGTCGGGCGACTTTACACTATTCTCTGACTCTTCGCTAATCGGAATCCGCATCCTGAAAGTGGTTCCTTCACCGCTCCGGCTGATAACTTCTACCTCGCCACCAAGGCCACGAATAAACTCGCGAGTTTCGTAAGCTCCTATTCCCATTCCGGATTTTCCCTTGGTGCTATCAAACGGCCGGAACAGACGATCATGGACAAAGGCCTTATCCATCCCCTCTCCCGTGTCCTGTACTTCGATAACGGCATGATCGTTTTGTTTGAATAGTCTGACAATCACCATGCCATCATCCGGTGTTGCATCCTGAGCATTTCGTACCACGTGACCGACCACCGCACCGAAGCGGTCGCGGTCAGCCTGAATCTGCAATCCGGTGGCCTGGCAATCAAGGCTGGGCAATGGCTGACCGGCTGACATGGTTTCCACTACGTCGCCCAATACCTTGCAGACATCCAGCAATGCCAGGCTCTGTTCCGGGTCGCGTCCAGCGCGAAGCTGGGCCAGTAAGCGGTTCATTTTGTTCACTGAATTCTCGACCGTCTGGATAGCATCTTCCATAAACTGTGGGTTGTTCTTGTGACGAACAGCATTGGAAACCACCAGCGACAATTGTGCGATCAGGTTTTTGAGGTCGTGCATGACATAGGCTGACAAGCGGTTACACGCTTCGAACTGGCGCGCTTGAGACAATGCTTGCGCCGAATCCAGCTGGGCAAGGTGCGCTGCAGACTGACGGCCCATAATACGCAGCAGGTCGTAATCCTCCCAGTTCATCGAATGCGTCACCTGTGGCCGGGATAGCAAAATAAAGCCTGACAGGCGGTCGTGGAAGACCAGCGGTACGATTAGCCAGGCACCATCAATGGTTCCGAGCCACTCTGGAAGTTTCAGATCGTTGTAAGCATGTGGTGAGAGTCGGTATTCCTCACAGTTAATAATCCATTCTTCATCGCGCAAATAACTCACCAACGTACTGTCGGCGTCAACGAGCATGCCGCCATCATCGACAGGCATTTCCCAGTTAGCCACTGGCCGGTAACGCCCCCCCTCTCGATAGAGCCACAAAGCACCACCGGGACACCCGTGAACGTCAGCCATCGCCTTGATGGCACGTTCGCGGAGCTTTTCATCTGGCTCAGACGAAGTCAGCGTGTCGATAAACCTCAGCCACTCTTCGCGATACTCAAACTTATAATGAAAAAAATGTTTATTGATAAAGACACGAAGACTGGCCCGCAGCTGCCCGGAGAACAGCAAAATCGACAGCATTAATATTGCACCGAACAGGAAGATGACTTCGGCGACCGTGCCCCAGGTACCCCCGTATTGCTTGATGGAGTAGCCGCCTACACCCATCGCCAGCAGGTATAGTCCTGAACCCAGCAGCGCCGCTGTGTGGAATACGACGCGGCGTGAAACAAAGATGTCCAGCGACCATTGCGGATCCCGGACTGCTGCTACACCAATGACCGGGATTACGATAGCGTTGATAAACCCGCGAGCACTCCACAACAGTGGGTCAACACTTCCAAACAATAGTGCATGGGAGTAGACATAAAAATCGTAAGCAAAAATGGCGCCCAGCCCGATACAAAGGTACTTGACTGATCGACGTGATTCGGGTCTCGCATTGCGGATGAGTTGCTCGACCAGGGCAAGGCCTGTCACGGCCAGGACAAGGAAGCCGGCTATTAAGATGTCAATACCGCCAAAAGTGGTGGTAGCCGGGCCGGATACACCGCGGTACAAAACCAGCGTTATGAGCAGTAACGTGAAACTCGATAGTATTCCAACCGTGCGCCTGAAATAACGCGTCGATTGCGCTGAATCCGGATAGGCTGCACTGAGTACCCGCACGACGAAAGCCAACAGGAACAGGTCTCGCAAAGGCTCGAGCAGGTAGGACAACAAGGCCGGCCCATTGCTTTGGAGAGTCGCAGCGGTGAGACCCATCCACAATGCACTGACCAGTGAAGCCAGCATCAAAGCATTCTTGTGCGGCCGGTCGCGCCGGCCTGTCATCAACACCAGCGCGGTCACCAGGAAAACCCCGGCGCCGATGGCGTAGCTGATCAGGCCGATGTTGTTCATTCAGGGTAACCCGTTATGGATTTACTCCGGCACTCCGCCGACCTTGAGTGATTCGAGCGCCTTACTCGCCTCCTCGCGGCCAACAAAGTCGGATTCACTCTCAACTGCGATAGACAGGTGGCTGGCAGCCGCGTCTTTATCGCCAACGCCCAAGTAAGCCATCCCCAGATGATACTGGAAAACAGCCACTCCCGAGTGTTGCTCGACAACCGGCTTCAATAGTTCTATCGCCCTGCCATAATCCCTGTTCCGGTAGTGGACCCAGCCAGCGGTATCCAGAAAGGCTGGTTGTTTTGTTGTCTCCAGCTTGATCGACAACTCAACCGCTCTGGCCAGGCTAGCCTCATCCGTTCGATGGTCTGCCAATAAGGCGGCCAGATTATTGAGACTAATAGCGTTGTCCGGCCGTTTTTCAAGCACCTTTTCATAGGCAGCAATAGCGGCCTCATAGTCCTGCTGCTTTTCGTGAATTCCTGCCAGACTGACCAAAAAACGCGCGTTATCAGGCATCCGTTTCAGCCCATCCTCATAAGTTTGCGCAGCGCCAGCAAGGTCTTTATTCAGTAACCGCACCTGCGCCAACTGCATGTAAACACCGGCACTGAGCGGGGTAACTTCAAGCTGTCGCTCAAGTGCCGCCTCGGCCCTGGAAAGGTCTTTCTTTGCCGCATAGACAGTACCCAGGAGACTGTTAGCCGACTTGTGTTCCGGGTTTGCCTTCAAAATAGTCTGCAACCGCTTTTCGGCGACATCTGCCTCGCCCCGCTTTAATTCCACAACCACTAAAGCTGAGAGAACCTCGCCCGAATCCGGGGCTTTTTCCAGCGCGATCTCATACTGTGCGATAGCCGCTGCCATCTTCTCCTGCTCAAACAATAAGCGGCCTTTACGAAAATAGCTCTCTGCACTATCGGGAATAACTTTTTGCAACTGGTCAAGCACATCAATTGCAGCCACATACTTACGCTCTGCTGTCAGCACGTCTGCTTTTGCCAAGAGTCCTTTCACGCTTTCGGGATTTTTGGCTAGCACCTTGTCCAGAATGCCGAGAGCCGCCCCATAATTTTTTTGTGCGGCACGCAAGCGAGCTTCACTCAAATAGCCATCCTCGCTGCCGGGCGCACCTTTCTGCATCTGTCTGGCAACTTCCTCAACACCGGCAGCATCACCCTTACGCGCCAGCAACTCGTACTTGGCTTTTAGTGCCTTCCCGTTAAACTCATCAATCTCGAGAATGGCGTCCAACTGCCCTAGAGCACTGTCTATGTCACCACTCCGAACAAACATTTGCACCAACGATAGTCGTAACTTCGTACTATCAGGGTTACTTTCAACACCGCGACGCAAGGTGTCCAGCGCCAGCTCCGGCTCCTTATTCGCAAGGTGCGCACTCGCGAGCAACTGTAATAGCTCTGCATTATCCGGCTGATCTTTCAGGACAGAACGAAAGCTGTTAATTGCACCAATATAGTCCTTGTTAGTGACAGCCAGCTTGCCCTTTAACAGCAAGGCTCCATTGTCACGCGGGTTTTCATCCAGCACCTCTTTTAACAATACTGGCACACGTTCATCGTCGGAATTTTCAGCCGCAAGTATCTGTGCTAAAGCCACACGCGCCTTCAAACCCGCTGGCTCAGTACCCTGGCTCTCGACCAGGGCTTGTAGTACACGCTTGGCATCATCTTTTTGCTTGTTAGTCAGGTAGAGCTTCACCAAAGAAAACTGCAAGCCTGCCATGTCCGGGCGCTGCTGGATAAACTGCCGCAGTTTCTCGATGGCCGCATCCTTGCCTTTGCGCACTGCCAGAAACTCTGTCAGCAGAAGGTAGCGCTGCACGTCTTCCGAATCGGAAGCTATGGCCTCACTCAAAACTTGTTCGGCCTTGTCAATCTGGTCTATCCCGCTCAGGAAGGATGCAAGTTTGATCCTGCGGTCAAATTCATCCGGGTTCTGCTCAATCATTTTGCGGAAGACAGCTTCTGCTTCGTCATTCTTCTTGTTAACGATATAATACGCTGCAAGACGTTGCTGCAATACAGCCGGTTCAGAATTGGCCATGATCGCATTTTTCAGAACCATCTCTCCCTCGTCTATGCGTTCCTGCTGGTGGTAAAGCCCTGACAAAAGCAGCGCCGCTGACTGCAAACCAGGATCACGTCCAATGACTTTCTCCAATTGTTGTATGGCCTTATCTCTCTCACCGTCATTGATCCAAAGCGTCGCTTCCAGCGTCAATGCTTCGGCATTCTCCGGATCTTTTGCCTGAACCTTCTTGATATGTTCCTGAACCAGAGCCAACGCATTGGCGGCACCTGACACATCTTTTCTTTTTTTCAGACCAGCCGCCTTTGCCAGGTAGAACTTTGCCAACGGAATACTCGGCTCAATCAATTCAGGATCAAGCTCGGAGGCTTTCTTGTATGCAGCAAAAGCCTTCGCCCATCTATTCTGCTTTTCTTCAACCTGTCCCAGGAACAAGTAACCCCTGGCATCCTTGGGATCAATCTGCAGGAAGTTCTTGAATTCTATTCTGGCCTTGTCATAGTTCTTCTCCGCCAGATAGGCCTCACCTTTCTCAAGGTACTTTGCCTTGCGTTCTTCCTTACCACCACATGCGGACAACAGACCGATGGTTAACGCAACAACGAGTAGCTTTTGAAACAGGCCGTTGAATGCTTTCATGTTCATCTCCAGATTATTTCTTGAATACTTTGTGGAACGGAGCAATCACTCCACCCCACGCAATTCTGCCTGATTATCCAGGAACCACTGATAAGTCTGCTCCACACCCTCACGCAGGCCGATTTTGGCGCGCCACCCCAAGCCGTTTATCTTGCTCACGTCCACCAGCTTGCGTGGAGTGCCGTCCGGCTTGGTCGCATCGTACACAATCTCCCCATCGAAACCCACCACATCACGAACAATTGCCGCAAGCCTGGCTATGCTCAGATCTTCGCCGACACCAATATTTACGATGCTTTCATCATCATAATTTTCCAGCAAAAACAGGCATGCTTCAGCCAAATCATCAACGTGTAAAAACTCCCGTAACGGTTTACCGGTACCCCACAGGGTAACCGAAGCATCGTCATTTTCCCTGGCAGAATGAAACTTCCGGATTAGTGCAGGCAAAACATGGGATTTTTCCAAATCAAAATTATCGCCAGGGCCATACAAGTTTGTCGGCATGGCCGCGATAAAATTGCAGCCATATTGTTTTCTATACGCCTGACACAACTTGATACCCGCAATCTTCGCAACAGCGTACCATTCATTAGTCGGCTCCAGTGAACCGCTCAACAGACTATCCTCCTGAAGCGGTTGTGGTGCCATTTTCGGATATATGCACGTGCTCCCCAACGCCAGCAATTTTGTTACGCCGTTTTGGTAAGCTGCATGAATGACGTTAGCTTCCATCATCAGGTTGTCATAAAGAAATTCAGCCGGGTAAGTATTGTTGGCAAGTATTCCCCCGACCTTCGCAGCCGCCAGGATAACGTAATCCGGTTTCTCACTAGCGAAAAACCCACAAACCTCCTGCTGTTGACACAAGTCCAGCTCACTGCTCCGTCGCAACAGCAGATTATTGAAGCCGCCTGCCTGCAAGCGTCGTACGATAGCCGAACCTACCAAACCCCCATGGCCGGCAACGTATACCTTCCCTTGTTTATTCATAATTATTCGTTATAGTCGAAAGTCTTGAAGCCTTCGCGACGACACAATTCGTCACGCTCGGCAAGCCTGATATCCTCACGAACCATTTCAGCAACCATTTCGTCGAACATTATCTCAGGTTCCCAGCCCAGCTTTTTCTTTGCTTTCGAAGAATCACCAAGCAAAGTTTCTACTTCTGTTGGGCGAAAGTAGCGCGAATCCACTTCCACACGTAGTTGACCGCTCTTATCGTCATAGCCTTTTTCTTCAATACCAGAGCCTTCCCAACGCACTGAAACGCCAACCTCTTTAAAAGCCGCATCAACAAAATCACGAACAGAATATTGCACACCGGTAGATATACAGAAGTCATCCGGTTCATCCTGCTGCAACATCAACCACTGCATTCGAACATAGTCTTTCGCGTGCCCCCAGTCACGCTTCGAATCCAGGTTGCCAAGATACAGGCGATCCTGTAGATCAAGCTTCATGCGTGCGACGGCTCGAGTAATTTTCCGTGTCACAAATGTTTCGCCTCGCATAGGGGACTCGTGATTAAACAGAATACCGTTACAAGCATAGATTCCGTAAGCCTCCCGATAATTGACACAAATCCAGTATGAGTACATTTTTGCAACTGCATATGGACTGCGCGGGTAAAATGGTGTGGTTTCCTTTTGAGGGGTTTCCTGCACCTCACCAAATAGCTCACTGGTCGATGCCTGATAGAATTTTGTTTTCTTCTCCAGCCCCAGAATTCGAATCGCCTCAAGCAACCTGAGCGTCCCAAGCGCATCACAGTTAGCAGTATACTCCGGAGTTTCAAATGACACTGCTACATGGCTTTGTGCAGCAAGGTTATAGAGCTCGTCCGGCTGAACTTCCTGGATGATGCGGATCAGATTGGTGGAGTCGGTTAAATCTCCATAGTGAAGAATGAAACGACGGCCTTTTTCGTGTGGATCCCGGTAAAGATGGTCTATACGATCTGTGTTAAATGAAGATGCACGGCGCTTGATACCATGTACTTCGTAACCTTTCTCCAGCAGGAGCTCTGCGAGGTACGCTCCATCCTGACCAGTAATGCCAGTGATCAGCGCCACCTTTTTAATACTTTCTTCCACCAAAATATCTACCTCTTGCTCATCAGGAACTTATAGCAAATGAAATGACAGTACAGTTAACACGGCCACCATACCAAGCGTAAAGCAGTTCCACGTTTGATTCATATGGCGCATAACCAGTTCTGCTGCGTAGAACAACACCACGACGCCAAGCATTAATGGTACTAGCGCCGCCTCAATCAGGCCTTGCTGATACAACACCCCTGCACCGCCAGCCAGCGCGACAACCAGCAAATCGGTTGGCGTCGTTTGAAAGGCTTGATCTTTTGTTGACCGGATAACAATGAACATGAGCACCAACAGTATAACAAGCAAGCCAATTTCTAAAAGATTGGGCAACAACATCATGAGCGCGTGATCATGGTGCATCAAATAAGCGACAAAGGCGATCGTCGGAAAAACCAGTAACCGTAATGGCACAAACCTAAGGCGCTCAGCCCACACCAGCCTAAAGAGCAATATAACAAGCAACATCAACGAACTAACAGCGATATCCGATGCCACGTCCGTCACCAACACTGCTCCAAACAGCAGGTAGGCGGGGATACCGCAGCGCAAGACACGAAGCACCCAGACACGGGCAATATCACTCTGGTCAAATCTAACGACTTGTTTCGTTAAACGTGCCAACTCCTTATCAGGGTTCCGGAACTGAAGTAAATGTAGCCCACCCAAAATCAATCCGACCAAACCCGCATAAGCGGACAGCACAATAAAATCACTCTGATAACGCATAAGGAAAGCCACAAACAGGAAAACTAACTGGGAAATATAAATGGCTACGACGGCCTCATAGTGCGCCAGCCCCAAACCCAGTAAACGATGGTGCATGTGATTTTTGTCAGCAACAAACGGTGATCGGCCTTCTCTGATGCGCTTGGCCATTACAAAGAACGTATCGACAATGGGCAACCCCACCAAAAAAAGCGGCAACCCGGGGTTCAGGGCCGTATTCACTTGTTGAGTGAGCATAATTGTTAGAACACCGACAGTAAATCCCAAAAACTGGCTGCCAGTGTCGCCCATAAAAATACGTGCAGGGAAAGTGTTGTAGCGGAGGAATCCAAATATAGTCCCGGCGATCACGAAACAGATCATTATCAATTCCCGGCCATCAGCCAGATCTGCAAGTAGTGCAATAGCGCCGAGTGACAACAAAGTCACGCCACCGGCCAAGCCATCAAGCCCGTCAGCCAGATTAACGGCATTGGTCACACCCACAAGAAACAGGACTGTCACAGGAATAGATAGGTAACCCGGAACCGGATCCATCCCCGCAAACGGAAACACCTGGATGCTTACCCCTCCCCAAAATACAACAACGAGAACAGCCAGGAATTGCCCCAGGAACTTAAGACGGTAATTCAAATCACCACTATCGTCCCAAGCGCCAAAAAACAGCAGAATCACTAATGCCGACAAAAATGCCGCATACACAGTATCCTGCGGCAACCAAAGCAAAATTGTAATAAAAGCGCCAGCCACCATAGCCACGCCACCAATACGAGGTATTACACCAACGTGCACTTTTCTATCATTTGGCACATCGACGATCGCAAACCGTCCTGCGATCCGCATCAACGGTGGAATCAGCGCCATGGTAATAACCAGAGCAACAAAAAAAGCCGAGTAAAATAACATCTTCAGTCGGGCACGTACTCGCTCAGGACAGCACTGACTTCGCCTACAAAATCAGACACTCTGCGATCTGCATCCTGAATATTTTCACCAGGTCTAACCAACGTAGTGACTCTGACCAACGCACCATCAGTGCGATTCTTCTTCAATGCGTCCCAGAAAAGAAACCACTTCACCATATACTCATTTGCAATGACTCGATTACGCCCCTGGAACCAGTAGTAGACAAGCTGCGCAGACTCTCCTTTTTTAATTACAACTCTATTTACCTTGAGTGGTACGTCATTCTTCAATCCGGTTTCTACAGTTTTCTCTGTCAAACTCGCTATCTGCCATCCGCCACCAGGCAGACATGTTCGCGGAGAATGTGCAGACTCACCTTTTCTTTGCGAACCATAATATGCCACATAAAAATTAACTTTATTCTGAAATGAATCGGCATAATCTGCAATGATATAATCGTCCAACTTGAGGACATCCAGATAAATCTGTTCCATTCTGTTTGGCATTCCTTTCCAGTCACCAATTTTCAGAGGGAATCTTGAAAAATCTGTACGTTGCGGCACAATTTCTTCGCGCTGCCCCAAGGATAAGCTAAGCACTGCCGCAACTGCCAGAACCAATATCGATGCCACTAAGGTCCGCGGCAAAATCCTTGTATTCACAATTGCATCTTTCGGCGCCGGATCAGGGAAAACAATATAAAACGCATCTCGCAAAGGCTTCCGGTCACGACCAATTTTCGACAACAGCAGCATCTCCAGCAGCAAAACGCCCAGACACGCCATAAAAACAAACCAGCCTTCGAAATCATGGAGGAAGCCTTCTGCCATTGATTGACCCCAATATTCAACCATGACGCCGATCGCCCCAATGCGAAAACTATTCATAAATACAGTAATAGGTATTGCGGACAGAAAGACAACTGCCTTTTTCCAGAAAGCAGCCTGATAGACATAGGCAATTATGAACCCCAGGGTCATTAGTGGAAACAGGTATCTAAGGCCGCTACACGCCTCGACGACCTGTAACTTGAATGTTCCCAAGTCAATAACATTCCCTTCCAGGTATACCGAGATCCCAAACAGCCGTATAACCCAAACTCCAAGATCAGAAGAAATTAACTGTAGCTGGGCCGACAGTCCGTTATAAAGAAAGCCTGGCAAAGGGATCATAAACGCAAGCAGCAATAGTGGAGCCCAGATTATTTTGACGCCCCGCCATCCAATCCACGTCAGGACAAGCCCGTAAAATGCAACCAGAAAAGAATACTGGATTATTATGTAAAGCGTGCTTAGCTCGCCAAGGAAGAAGAGCCCTATGCCAAACAATAGTACGAATACGCCGGCCAATGATCCCTCGAAGGGTATTTGTTCAAGTTTATCTTTTTTCTGCCAAACGAAGAAAAGGGCAATCGCCGGGATCATGAATCCGTGACTGTATTCCTCCTTGTTGTTCCAGGTTTGCACCAGATACAGCAAACCGTCGTAGTAAATGAACCCCGTTAGAAATATAGCTACCAGGAATATTATCCAAGTGACACTCGTCGCTTTCCAAATCTGCAATTTATTTATATTGTTCATATTGTTCACCAATAATATTCAGATCATCTCTGGCAATCTGCTATCACGCATACGCCCCTTCCCTGAGCAATCCGGGACCAGGGAACGCGAAGAATCTAGCACAGTAAATAATTCCCACGGCCTACGCCACTCTTTATTGTCAATAGCTGAAAACACAAGGGATCACGAAAAAAACAAAGGCACCCATGAAGCAAAAATGCATCGCTCTCCTCAGTATATTCGATTTATTTTCAAATCACGAGATCGATATAGAACCAGAAGAAGCATGAAAATTCCAAGGGCACTTTCACTCACCCCCCAAATCTTTGTTGCACAACAAGTTCTCTGAGCTCAGAGTTCTTGCCACTATTGGACCGGACTTTATTTCCGGTCGGATTCCCGGTATGTTCACAGACTAGGCCAACAGGGTAGGCAGAAGATGAAATTCAACAAATTCGGGCAATACGCTGGCCAAGTATTGCGTTATGTTCCAAGAGCGATCTTTCAACCCAAGGTCATCATTATCGCGGGCGTCAAAATAGACTCATCTCTTCCCTGCTTTAATGCGCAGTTAAAAAAACAGCTATACCTGAACGCATGGGAATCTGACGAAATAGCAATAATCTCGCAACACATTGAAGGAAAGGATACTGTGCTTGAATTAGGGGGGTGTATTGGCTTCCTGTCCACGTATGTTGCGAAAAGGCTAACGACGGGATGCATGCAAGTAATTGAGGCGAACCCCCATCTTATCCCGGTAATCGAACATCATATGAATATAAACAATGTCAAATTCAAGGTTATTAATGGCATTGTTGGAGATGAAGAAAGTTATAACTTTTATATTGCCGACTCGATAATATCTTCTTCAATGACCCAGAAACCGGGAACGAAAAAAGAAATTGTCTCAGGTATTAGTCTGCGCGACAAACTACGTGAGTTCTCACCAAGTGTGTTAATAATCGATATCGAAGGTGGCGAGTATGGCCTGCTAAAGGAAATACCCCCCTTAGATTCAGTAAAAAAGATCCTCATTGAGTTTCATGGGATAGAAAGTAATGCGCTGGTATATAGTGAAATTATCAACAACCTGGCACAGCAGGGATTTGAACTCATCCAGCGCGGGGACAACGATGATCGCGTTCATTTTTTTAGAAAATGAAGGAATCCTCGCCCTAGCAAGAGTGTAGCCACTCTATGCCCGCGTTGTGCTCCCAGGCACGGAAATCCAGCATCATGCAACGCTCAATATCACCAATACTATAGTTAATTACCCTATAGTTGCGCTTGACCAAAACCCCCTTAATAGATCATTGAACGATAACTGGAAACGCAAATCGTGGCTTACGTAAAAGACAGCATAAGATCATTCCTGGTACAGATTGTTGTTCTCTCTGCAGGCCTGGCTGGCGGAATCATTAACGCCCGCTGGCTGGGACCAGAAGGTGTTGGCATTTATGTGCTGCTGGGGCTGATTCCTGCACTATGTTTTCGTTTTGGAAACCTGGGATTCGGTAGTGGGTTTTCGTTCTTCCTCGCAAAAAAGAAGCTCGCACTGGCAAGCGCAACAAGAATCATGTTGGCACTGAGTCTGGGCCTGGCTCTGATTTTTGGCGCGTTGCTAACCCTGATATGGAGTGAACCTTTTCTGCCCTGGCATGATGTTCCGGTCGCGCTCTTATATACAGCTCTTGCTCTTGTACCGCTTGCATTTATGCAGAACTATGCCCAGCGCATTCTTTCAGGGTGTCTCAGAATCAAGGAAGTCAACATATCGGAACTATGCGGAACATTCACATATCTGGCGATGCTAGTGCTATTCGTTATTTATCTTGGCTATGGGGTGAAAGGTGCCTTGGCAGCACTATTAGTATCAAAGATTACAATTGTTCTTTTCCTGCTTTCTCGCATTTACGGCGGCAGCCTAAATACAGTGGCATCTGAATCCGATACCACAGAGCACTCCAGTGTAACCAAAATCTGGCGCTATGGACGATGGAACTACCTAATACTGCTAAACAGATTTCTTGTTGACTGGTTCCCTGTGTTGGTTCTCAAGTATGTTTCCGGCAATGAAAGCGTAGGACTGTATTCTGTCGCCAGAACTATCGGTGACAGATTGCAAACCGTGCCCAACGCATTCTCGTCTGTAATATTTCCATATAACGCCAACTCGGATTTAGAACAAGCCAAAAGCAGAACTAATACTACGACCAGAATATTCCTCTTTCTAATGACCCTAATGGCCATTGTTTTGGGTGCAATGTCAAAATTTTTAATACTGTTATTATATGGTGCCGAATACGAGAAATCCATACAGGCATTCTATTTGTTATTACCGGTGATTGTTTTCTTCCCGCTTTATAAATTTCAGAATGTCCATATTTCAGCGACTGGCAAGTCAAAAATGGCTTCTTCTGTTAGTCTCATCGTACTACCGTTTTCAATATTGCTATGCATGTCTTTGATTCCATCATTTGGGTTGCTGGGAGCATCTGCCGCTATAAGCACTACCTACATCGCATTGGCGGCATTAAACTTTATGCTGTACAGAAAATACACATGCTCAGGCCTGAAAGAAATGCTGGTCATCAACGCAAATGATATCAGGAAGCTAAAGGGCAGCCTGGACTCAATGTTAAAAAAACCATTAAGCAGTTAGTAGAATGAAAGCTGTCTTTCTGCCTTGTTTCCAAAACAGTGACTTGATTATATGAAGGTGTTAATTGTACTAGGATGGCCGCTGGAACACGGCGGTCACATGAATTCGGCGCTTTGCCTGGGGAAAAACCTCATTAGATCCGGCACCACGTTGTTCGTATGCGCGCCCTACGGTCCGAAAATAAATGACTTCCTGGATCTTGGGATGAAAGTCGTTGCATGCGATGCATTGGCGAAGCGATTTCCACGCAACCTTATGTCTGTCCCATCCCTGATCTCAATTATTTTGAAAGAAAATATTGATGTTGTTCATGCAATGGACTACCAGTCGCTTTACCCCGGATTTTTAGCGGCCAGCCTGCTGGGCAGGAAACTCCTGTTTACAAAAGCGGGTGGAGAAACTCCCGAATACATCATCCCGCTGGAAACCAATGTAGTGGTGTATTCCGGAGAACTTCTGGAAGGCATGCAAGCCCAGTACCCATATTTATTCGACCGATTCCACCTGATTAAGGCAAGAATAGACACTGACTTATTTCACCCCATCGAACAATCTATCAGTGAACCGGCCCATCGGCCGGTGAAAATCTTTATGGCCATGAGGCTTGAAGAAAGCAAGCGACCGTGGCTAGAAACAGCGATCACAGGTATAACCGACTTGGCAGGGAAAAATCCGTCTTTCGTATTTCTTCTTGCTGGCAATGGCGGCTTGGGGAGTGAAATCGAAGCACAGGTAGAACGTATCAATAGACGATACAACAGGGACGTGATACTCCTGCTAGGTGGTATCAGTAGTATCGCCGACATGAACAAACTTTATAATGATGCAGACCTTATAGTAGGTCATGGAAGGGGGATTCTGGAAGCCATGGCCTGCGGCAAACCGGTTGTTGCGATAGGTAAGCACGGCGAAGCGACGATTGTGCGAAGAGACACCGTCGAGCAGATATCATATTATAATTTTTCTGGGCGGCACCTTGATCACCATCCTGAGCTATCCCAGAACTTTAATGAGGTGCTGGAAACCTTACTGAAGCATCCGGAAAAGAGGGAGGAACTAAAAGATTTTTCGTTAGAATACATTAAATGTGAATACGCTGCAGATATAGGTGCGAAGCATCTTCAGAAACTTTATGGGGTGGAAAGCAAGCCAATATATTACAGATATGCATACATTCTGAGGTGGCTTTTTGACGAGGTGCGTACACGAATTACGCGATATTTTTCGAAACAGCAGCCTCACTAGGTTACACTTGCCATCCACCCGAAAATAAAACAGCTTAAACTTACTTCTCTCTGAGTACTTCCAAATGTGCGGAATTAGTGGATTTGTAAACTTCGACGGTACTCATCTTGAGAGGAACCAATTTCTGAGAGTTTCAGATAGCCTGTCTCATCGCGGACCTGATGGCCATGGATGTTTATTAGGGGATCATAAATCCGGGTCGATGGGCTTGAATCATGGAGACCTGGGTCTCGCACATAATCGGCTCGCAATTATCGATCTGTCGGATAACGCCTTGCAGCCGATGACAGACGCGGACCAGAAACTGGTTCTGGTATTTAATGGTGAAATATATAACTACAAAGACCTGAGGAATGAGCTGTCAACTCTCGGGCATCGGTTCCGAACAACAAGTGATACAGAAACCATACTCTATGCATACAAACAATGGGGTATTGCATGCCTTAGTCGGCTTGAAGGAATGTTCGGGTTTGCTCTTTGGGATAAAGAAAAGCGGATGATGTTTGTGGCAAGAGACAGGCTGGGCATCAAACCTGTTTATTATTACTCGAAAGGTCAGCGATTCGCCGTAGCTTCTGAGTTAAAGGCACTCCTGAAATTTCCTTATATAGATCGCAAAATAAATCTCAACGCCGCCAGTGATTTTTTTGAGACGAGATACATACTTGCTCCGAATTCGATAATACAGGACATCTACAAGCTGGAACCCGGGAATTATCTGGAAATAGATAGTCACGGAGTATCGCAAAATGTTTACTGGGAAACACCTGGGTATTCGGAAAGCTATCTCGATGGCTCAGAAGATTCGCTTGTAAAAAACCTTGACAAGATACTCAATAACGCCGTGGAACAGCATCTGGTCAGTGATGTCCCCGTAGGATCCTTTCTTAGCGGGGGCATTGATTCTTCACTGATCACAGCAATTGCACAAAAACACTCTGACAAAAAGATAAAGACCTTCACAATCGGGTTTGATGACAGCAACTATAATGAAGCACCTTTCGCATCTAAGATTGCAGACTACCTGGGTACCGAGCATCACGAGCACTATATATCGGAAAGCGATGTTCTCCTGACTGTCGAACAGCTGTATAAACATTATGACGAGCCGTTTGGTGACTCATCAGCAATGCCAATGTTATGCCTTTCACGATTATCTTCGAATTTGTTCAAAACCGTACTTTCGGGGGACGGTGGTGATGAGTTGTTTCACGGCTATCGCTGGTTCAAGCAGATTGAAAAAAGCAGAAAGTTTTTCAAGATACCGTCTGCCATCAGAAAGATCCTTTTTAATAAATTATCCACAAGCATACGAAAATATAATACTCTTTCCGGACTAAGGGAAGACAAATTCAGTCGCCTTATTTCACAAAAACAGTCTGTCTTTCCAGACTGGAAGCGAAAAGCACTAATCGGGAACGCGCATGGCAAGTATGGAGATATTCTTGACGATATTTTTTCCGTCACCCCTAAAAGCCAGCTGGAATTATACGAAAAACTAGGCATTCTGGGCCTAAAGACGTGGCTGCCAGACGAATTTATGGTAAAAGCAGATCGCGCATCTATGGCTTTTGGGCTCGAAATCCGAGTCCCCATCCTTGATCATAAGGTCGTTGAATATGCAATGAAAATCGACCCATCATTAAAAACAAAAAATAACTCGGGAAAACATATTCTCAAGGAGGTGTTAGGGAAATATGTACCGAAAGATCTATATGAGAGAGAAAAGAAGGGCTTCTCTGTCCCACTGGCAAAATGGTTGAAAACATCATTGAACCCGATGATGCATGATACGCTAAGCAGAGAAAATATCGAACGACATGGGATAATTAACTCAAGTTACGCTTCAAAATTAGTTGACGACTTTGAAAACCGGCCAAACATAGAAGCAGGGCCACTATGGCTTCTATTAAACTTTCAGTTATGGTGTGACGAATACCTGGCCTGAGATCGTCGTGTCTTTGCAGCTATACCGGAACCAAATGATGAGAAAAGAAATTGCTACGAAAAAGATACTAATCATCATTAACAAACTTAGTAGAGCAGGAGCCGAGAAGCAACTGCTATTGATCCTAAGAAATCTGAAGGATAAGTATCAATTTCAGATTATATCACTATACGGAAAAGGGGAATTCGAGCTACCATTCACAGAGCTGGGAATTCCTGTTTTTCATTGGCACCTCAATGGTAGTTTAATAAAGCCTGCCAATATATATCAGATATTCATGCTACTAAAACATACGTTAAAATACAGGCCCAATATAATACACTCGTGGCTGTTTCATTCTAATATGATTTCTACGGTACTGAAATCTGCGTCCAGATCCTGTGGCTTTATTGCGAGCGTCAGGGGATCGAATTTCTGGCACAAAAAGATACATATGATAATTAGCAACATCATCTATCGTACTTGCGATTGTATTATTACAAATTCTCCCGGCCTAAAAGCTGAGATTCAAGCCAATTATGCGAGCGAAGACAAGATCGAACTCATTTATAATGGCGTTGAAGGCCTGACCAAAGAGCAGCGAGAAAATGGAATAGACTTATTTGAGTCAGAAAAAGCTGAGGGGAAAATAATAATTGGCTGCGTTGGAAGATTTGTTAAGGAGAAGAGGTATTGTGACGTAATTGAGATCGCAATGAAATTAACAGAACAGTACAGCAACATACTCTTTGTCCTGGTGGGGGGAAGAGGTGAGTATGAATCATATAAAAAAGAAATTGAAAACAGCCCATTAAAGAATCATGTTATCCTTGCAGGCGAAGTTGACAACCCACTCGCTTACATAAAATCATTTGACATCTATCTGATGACCTCATCTCACGAAGGCATGCCAAATTCATTAATGGAAGCCATGTCGATGGGAAAAGCAGTTGTGGCGACGGCTGTAGGAGCAATCCCGGATCTTGTTACGACCGGTATCAATGGAATCCTTGTCCCTGTTGCCGACCCTGCGAAAACTTCTAACGCCTTAGGGAAATTGATTGAGAACAGGGCACTAGCTCGTGAATTTGGTAAAAACAATATTGAAAAAATGCAAGAATTTTCAATAGAAAAAATGGTTAGCAGGTATGAAGAGATTTACGATAGAGTTATAACAGATTACCCCTGAATGAATCAAAGAGACACACTGGTTAATGAGGATGCGTGCGTGAGCTGTTATGTCAAGTCAAAATAAAATAATTGTCATTGGTGGTGGCATTATCGAAACAGATGGTGACAGGTACTACGCGCGCTCACAAATTGTCGAATACCTGCTAGGACTAAATCAGTGCTACAACAAGGTCACATGGATGGCGCGACTCATAGACAGCCATGATTACCGGACTCCAATCGATAACACAGGTGTGCGTCTCGATATTATCAACAAAAATATGGAAACAATTTTATCCCTTAGGGGATGTATCGGACAGATCATCAGCTATTGGCGGTTTGCGCGCGATATTGACAGACGTACAGATATAATAGTTTCCGAATACTCAGTCACATCGATGCCATACCTGTTAATGACACGTTTATTTGGGCGGAAATCGCTGTATTATCTCGGCAGCGACCCCAGGCTCACAAAGGACCTGAGAAAGGATACTTTTTATGGCAGATTTTCTTCCTTCGCCAAAAGCATAGTCCTCCCACTTTCCATCAAGCTTGCGAATGGTGTGCTGGTCAGGGGAAAAAGCACATATGAACAGTGTTCGCACTGGAATAGCAATATTATCCTTAGTAGCCCATTAATATCATATAAGCATTTCAGAGATGTTCTCTCAAAAAGAATAGATGGGCGCCAGAAAGACAGGTTTGACATTCTTTATGTCGGCAAGCTGGAAGAAAACAAAGGCGTTCATGTACTGCTAAATGCCCTTAAGTTATTACAGAGCGCAAATAATGCGTCGATTGATATCCGACTAAATATAATTGGCAGTGGCATTATGGTGCATGAATTAATGGAACTTGCCGAAACGAATAATTTAGGCCACATCGTAAAATTTCACGGCTTTGTTGATGACCCGGAGAAATTGGCTGACATATTTAGCGCAAGTGACTTGTTTGTCGTTCCCACACTGTATCATGAGGGCTTTCCACGAGTAATCGATGAAGCAATGGTGTGCGGTATCCCCGTTATCTGTTCCCGGCTGGGTGGCATGAAAGACGGCCTCGATGAAAATGAAGTAATATTTATTTCGCCAGGTGAAACATCTGAGCTTGCTGATGCGATGACGGCTATTATGAACGATAGCGAATTGAGAGATAAGCTAAGGACTTCGTCAATAGCCAGAGCCGAGAAGACGTTAAGGAATACGGCCTCAGAACAACACGCGACATTTCTGGAAAAACTGACATGACCGGATATCTGGCAGTGCCGCTGCCCTGATCACTTACGTTGCATTTGGGCTGGTTCCCTCCGGCTTTTTGTGCTCGGAAACCACTATCGCTCGAAGTCAGGGTAACGGGAAAGCTTTATGAAGGTTTGCTTGACCACAACAGATTCTACTGCATCGCGCTATATTGCAGAAATGCTGCTAGAGCATAAATATTGCACTACCATACTGGTAGACACATTCGAAGACCGTAGAAACAGACCACAAAGCCTTTCCAGGAAAATCCGCAAGCATTATATGCGCGGCGGATTACTTGATTTATTTTTACTGCTTAAATCCTATTTCGGTATCGGTGTAGAAACCGGCAGCACCATTGAGAATTTTTTTGGACCGGTCCCATCCTGGTCAGAGCTGAAAGAACGACATGATGTAGACATTAAATTTGTATCAAATATTAATAATGCTACCAGTGACAAAGCAATCAAGGCAGCGGCACCTGACCTCGGCATACTTTATGGCGGCCGAATAATTGAACCCGCCATTCTGGCAATACCGCGATTAGGCTTTATAAACAAACACTCATCATTACTACCGAAGCAACGGGGCCCACAGGCTGAGTTCTGGACTCTGTATAAAGAAGAACTTGAGTCGCTAGGCGTAACTATTCATGAAGTAACGCCCGGGCTAGATGCCGGTGCTATACTGCTACAGGAGAATATTCTGTTTGAGGATGGGGACACGCCACAGAGTCTCCGGGAGAAATCTCACATATTGGGTGGCGACTTGCTGATTAAGACTATCAGGCTACTAGAGAGTGGGAACGTTAATAAGATAATTCAGGATGAAGCCGCTGTGAGCGTAAACGGAATGCCATCTCTATCCCAGTTAGCAGCATTAAAAAAGAGGCTGCCTGGTCTTTGGGAAAAAACACGAGAAGACAAATAAGCAATGAAATTTATTATTACAATTGATGTAGAAGCAGATAATCTCTGGGACAAGAGTGCAGCAGACAAGGTCACCTGTAAAAATATTAGTGCGCTAAGGAAGTTTTGTGATTTAAGTTATCGGTATGGTTTCCCAACCACCTTGCTCGTTTCATATGAGGTTTTTGATGACCCTGCTAATAGCGCCCTTCTAAAGGATCTCGAAAATGAAGGAAAATGCGAGATTGGCGCACACTTGCATCCATGGCTTACGCCACCGGTTTATCCGTACGATAGTACGTATAAATCCTATCCGAGTGATCTATCATATGACGACTTGTATGCAAAATTAGCTTGTCTTACAGAAAAGATTGAGAAATCCGTGCAGATAAAACCTCTTAGTTATCGCTCGGGCCGCTGGGGCTTTAATCAGGTAAATGCAGAAGTTCTATCGCGTTTAGGCTATCTGGTTGATTGCTCGGTAACACCATACGTTGACTGGACTCAGAATAAAGGCGGCATGGGGCCAGGCTCCGATTATTTTCATCTTGAGCCGCACCCGTTCTTTATCGAGACAGAAGGAGGGGCCCTTCTTGAAGTCCCTGTGACAATCCATTTAAGGAATCGCTGGCTTTATAGCATTCCTTTTATTCAGCGTATGATGCACTCCATGAATCGGACCTCGCTTGGGAAAAATGCAGCAAAGGCCATGGGACTTAGACAACAGTGGTTGCGCCCCATGTTTGAGCATCAATTCCCAACCTACAAAAACATCTATGAAAAAAGCTGTCAAATGCAGCTTCCAGTTATCGAAATGATGTTTCATTCTTCTGAATTAATGGCTGAAACAAATAATCGATTCACGGATGATGCTAAAGTTAATAATGTCTTCCAGTCATTTGAGCTGTTTTTTTCATTTTTAAAGGATCACCACGTAACTGGGGAAACCTTAACCTCGTATTATCACGAAACCAAGAAGAGTAACGCTACCGTCGCGAATCCGATATTAGAAAGCCCATACTGACTGAATAGCAGCCGGGTTCTCCTTAGGCCAAGCGCTCACAAATACTCATATAAAGCATCCTATTAATGAAGACATATCTCGTAATTAACATGCCTGCAACATATAGAATTGACCTGTTCAATGTTCTCTGTAAGGAATTGGGGCATGATATTAAGTTCTGCTTTATACGCGAGCCTGCAATCGAATACAAAAAGGGTATAGGCGTTTACGAGGATGAGACATTTATAAATACTTCTTCATTTTATAACCAAAAGCATTCACTAATAAGGTCAGTTCGATTTTTTATTGATCTACTGATGGACAGACCGGAAGTGATAGTAAATGGAGGCATGCCCCCAAGAACTCTATTTTTGTGTGCTTATACAAAGATCTTCCGGAAAAAACTGGTTATTTGGTGGGCTGGAACCGAATACTCCGAAGCAGACATTAGTCCGTTAAAGACACTGTATAGAAAAATTATAGTGAATTGTGTAGATGGCGTAATCTTTTACTCAAAATATGCGCTTGAGTATTACCAGCAGTTGCAAATGAATAGCTTTCCATATGTGATTCTCGGAAATAACACCAGAGACTCATCAGAGTACCGCAGACTGGTGAAATCCAGAGCGGAAAACAGAACAGACAGCGAGATAAGATTCCTTACAGTCGGATTCCAGACAAAGAGAAAAAACACTATTGCGCTTTTGCATGCACTGAGTAGTCTCGGGTCAGCTGCAAAAAATATACGACTCCTCATAGCGGGTGACGGGCCTGAGCTTACCGGGCTGAAAACTTTTGCAAAGGAAAAACAACTGAGTAATGTTCAGTTTCTTGGTAACGTCAACCCTGAAGACATGATTGATGTGTATGCAAATTCGGATGTGTTTATTCACCCCAGCCTTATGGACCAGTGGCCACAGACCTATAATGAGGCATCAGCGGCAGGATTGCCTATTTTGATTTCCAATCGGTCAGGCGTTTTCGATAAATATATAGAAGAATTTGGATCCAGCGCTTTATTTGTCCCAACAGATTATGCGAGCATATCAGCGTCAATGATAAAATTGGCAAATGATAGAGAGCTACGCTTATCAATGGGTGCTAAGGCGCTTGAAAATGCATTGAAATACGACGCTAACTATGCTGGCGAAACTTATCTCCGATTCATCCACGAGTTCATTTGATTTCCTGACTCTGGCATATCAGCCACCACTGAAGCAGGGTGATAGCCTTAACTGAATGCGCATCAAAAAAAACCGCTATGACCACCGTTCTGCAGCTTTAAATTACCGCCGCGCGGGACTTGGCTCGCTGCTTCCGGAACCCGTTTCATAAGGACCAATTTCCGATGAGACTTTTTAGAATTTTATCACAAGACTGGGCAGTAAATAAATCAAACATCAAAGGAAGATCTGTTTTATTCCTATTTCGATTAGCTCAGGCATGCAGAAGTAGTCCTAAACCATTTTGGTACCTTTTTATACCGTACCTAATTTTATACAGAGTAGTTGTTGAATGGTTATTGTGTATTGAACTCCCCTGGAATACGAAAGTAGGTAAAGGCTTAAAGCTTTTTCATGGGCAAGCGCTCGTAATTAATGATAATTCTATCATCGGTGATTACTGCACGTTAAGACATAGCACGACCATCGGGAATAAAGAATTGCCTAACGGAGAATTCTCTAAGTCACCCATCATCGGCAATCATGTAGATATTGGTTCGAATGTCGTAATTATTGGAGATATTCGAATAGGTGATTATGTTAAAATAGGCGCAGGTAGCGTTGTAACCAAGGATCTGAATAATAACGGGGTTTATGTAGGCAATCCCGCGAAATTACTTAAGGCTCTCAATGAAACAACTTCCAACTAGCAATCAGTGCTTCCAGCTTAAGACTGAAAACGATCACTTCGGACGAATGGGTTTACTCTAAACGCCTGATGAAAATATTACTGGCACACAATTATTACGCGTCAAGTTCGCCAAGTGGCGAAGATGTGGTCTTTGAAGCTGAATCCGATCTTTTGAAGCGGAATGGTCACAACGTCAGCGAGTACGTCAAGAGGATGGGATCTGGCGGGATTACGTCGCTGGCAAAAGGTGCCGCCAATTTGCTTTGGTCTACCTCGAGTTACAGAGATATAAAGTCTATACTATCAAAAGATAAGTACGAAATTGCGCATTTTCACAATATATACCCTTTCCTTTCCCCTTCCGCATACAAAGCATGTCACGATTCCGGCGTCCCTGTTGTTCAAACACTGCATAATTACCGAATGGTTTGCGCAAACGGTATGTTACTGGACAAAGCAGGACAATGTGAGGTTTGCCTTCAGACACACAATTTCCGCAATGCCATAAAAAAAGGGTGCTATCGAAACTCCAGAGTGGCCAGTATACCAGTCGCACTTATGCAGTATGTCTACGAGGGAAAATGGGCACGGTATGTTGACACTTTTATAGCATTAACTGAATCCGGAAGGGCCAAGCATATTGAGAGCGGGCTACCCAATAAC
>UOFN01000073.1_pt1 | contig 50316 bp, 54 predicted proteins | sample 1990111 | NCBI WGS metagenome assembly UOFN01 (sample SAMEA4728526, study PRJEB27164) | hydrothermal vent metagenome | biome: marine basaltic hydrothermal vent biome; feature: marine hydrothermal vent; material: mineral | place: Pacific Ocean | collected 2011-06-14/2011-07-23 | depth 1741 m | reverse complement strand
GCTCTTTACGTGCTTTTTTAGCGATCCCGCCTCCCGTTTTGGCGGCTGTTTTATTTTCATCCATACCTGTTGCATCTTCAGTCTCGGCAATTTGTCGGGTTGACAATTCAGCAAGCGCAGTAAAAATCAATTCCGCTTCACTCATATGATCGCGCAAATTCTGGCTTTTCAGCCATTTCCTGCATTCGCTCATAACCCACTTTAGCCAGCCAGAGCTTGATTGGCTCGGCTTTAGGGCTGGGTACTGATTGCACCAGGCGCAGTAAGGTTTCGGACGTTGCGACATCGGTAAACCGTTGTTTTCCATCAGATGCCGTCATTTTCAACCGGTTACAATTTGTAACCACTTCACTTCCTTCCTTACCGAGCCTGTTTTTCAGCACTTTCCAGTAATTTCTGGCTGCCTGATAATCAGCCTGCTGAGTTAGCACCCGCACAATATCAATCACCGAAAACCACCAAATTTCCGCCTCTTCATCATAAACCCGACGGATCTGGTAATTCTCGAACAAGGTCATATCAGTTTTCATTTGAATCACTCCCTGTTGATTCTGAAAAAAGTCCATGCAACCTCACCTGCATCAGTCAGAGAATAAAGAACCCTCATTTCACCTCTACTTCGCGGAGTGCGCGCCATGCCACCAGCCCGGCCAGCAGTGCTGTCATCGAAGCACCCGCATACATCCATTGTGCACCGACACCTTCCCAAAGATAGCCGGCCAGCAAACTGCCAATCGCCCCGCCCGCACCGAAGCTCAAACTACTGTATAGCGCCTGTCCACGCCCCTGGTGGCGACCGACAAACAACCGGTGAATAAGATGTATCGCCACGGCATGATACACACCAAAACTGGCGGCATGCAGTGTCTGCACAAAAATCATCATAGCGGTGTGTTCAACAAACAATGCCAGCAACAGCCAGCGCAAAGTCGTCAACACGGTTGCTACCAGCAATAAGCGGCGCGCTCCGAAGCGCGGCAACCAACGATGCATGCGCAGAAACACGCCGATCTCGGCCAGCACGCCCAGCGCCCATAACTGACCGATGGCTGACTCACTATAACCGTGATCTGCGAGGTATAAACTATAGAACGTGTAGTAAGGCCCATGACTTGCCTGAATCAGGAAACACACCAGCAGCAACGAGATGACTGCTGGTCGCCGTAACACATTCATTATTGGCTCATGATCCAGAGACTGGTGGCCTGCCGCGCGTTCAGGTACCGCCAGACTGCTGAACCAGATAGCCACAAACAGCAGCGTCAGTATATAAGGTAACCAGACGGTTCCGGTAAAGTCGAACAGAATACCGACACTGACAACGGCAACAATGAAACCAATTGAGCCCCACAGCCGAATACTACTGTAACGGTGAGTTTCCTTGCCAAGGTGATTAAGCGTAGTGGCCTCGAACTGTGGCAAGGCCGCATTCCAGAAGAAGCTGAACACTGTCATCACCAGCGCCAGCCACCAGTAGTCCTGTGAGATGAATACACCGGTGAAGGCGACTGCCGCAAGGAGGCTGGCTACGCGGATAATCGCCATGCGACGGCCGGTGCGGTCGGCAATCCAGCCCCAGATGTTGGGTGCGACGATCTTGGTCGCCATCACGATGGCAACCAGTTCACCAATTTGAACCGCGTTAAAACCCTGAGCCTTGAGGTACAGACCCCAGTAAGGGATCAGCGCTCCGAGCGAAGCAAAATAAAAAAAATAAAAACCGGAAAGTCGCCAGTACATGGCGTCAGACGTTCCGCACAGCCACAGCGGCCACTAGGGGGAAGCGGGAATAACAGGTGTCGAGGAGTTTACGTCCGCGTTCTGTGCACGGTGGCGCAGCAAATGATCCATCAACACAATCGCCAGCATGGCTTCTGCAATCGGTGTGGCACGGATACCCACGCAGGGGTCATGGCGACCAGTGGTAATAACTTCAACCGGGTTACCTTCAACATCCACCGAACGTCCGGGCAGACGCAGGCTTGAAGTCGGTTTTAGCGCAATGCTCACGCAAATATCCTGTCCCGAAGAAATCCCCCCCAACACTCCACCTGCATGATTGCTGAGAAAGCCTTGCGGGGTAATCTCGTCGCGGTGTTCAGTGCCTTTCTGCGTAACGCTTTCGAAACCTGCGCCGATCTCAACCCCTTTGACGGCGTTAATGCTGACCATGGCATGGGCGATATCCGCATCCAGCCGATCAAAAACAGGTTCCCCAAGGCCGGGTAGCATGCCACTGGCCACCACATTCACGCGCGCACCAACCGAATCACCGGCTTTTCGCAGTGCATCCATGTAAGTCTCCAACTCTTTCACCTTGTCCGGGTCGGGGCAGAAGAACGGGTTCTTGCCAACCGCATCCCGGTCTTTCAGTTCCAGCTTGATGGGACCGAGCTGGGCAAGGTAGCCGTAAATTTCAATTTCGCAACGCTCTTTGAGGTATTTTTTAGCAATCGCGCCGGCTGCTACGCGCATAGCCGTTTCGCGCGCCGACGAGCGACCACCACCCCGGTAATCACGAAGTCCGAATTTCTGCTGGTAGGTGTAATCCGCATGGCCGGGACGGAAACGATCCATGATCTTCGAGTAGTCTTTGGAACGCTGATCCGTATTGTGGATCATCAGGCCAATCGGCGCACCGGTGGTCTTGCCCTCGAACAGCCCGGACAGGATCTGCACTTCGTCGGCCTCGCGGCGCTGGGTGGTATGGCGTGAAGTACCGGGCTTGCGGCGATCCAGATCCCCTTGCAGATCTTCTGCCGACAGCGCCATGCCGGGAGGACAACCATCGACAATACAACCGATTGCCGGTCCGTGGCTTTCACCAAAGCTGGTGACGGTAAAGAGTTTTCCGATGCTGTTTCCCGACATAGGGGGGTGATTGTAGTCGCAAAACCCGCACGGTTAAAGGCCTGAAGCATGAAGCCGTTAATCATCTGGTAACGTTCAATCATTCCGTTCAGGCAAGGGGGATATAGTGAGTCACCGGGTAAACACCATTGGAAGCTATCTTGGCAAACCAATTTTTGAGTCAATTGAAGTCCGCGACGAGCCTTATGTGTTCGACCGCATTGCACAGTACGAAGACGACGAGTTCCCGCTCGACCGTTTAAGCGAAAATGAAGTTCTGGTAGAACCAGGCCTCATTTACCGACACAAGGACTGATCCCACACCGCCAGGGATGGCAGCAAGTCAGGCGACATCACCCGTAAGCTTCACTAGATTAATCTGGAAAAACTCGCTTCCTGCTCGCTCCGGTAACGGTCGAACACCTTGCAGATATTGCGGATCAACAGGCGACCACGCTCATTGATATTGATCTGCCTGTCATCAATCTCCAGCAGCCCGTCAGACTGCATACGCTGCAAATGCTCCAGTTCGTCCCGGAAGTAATCATCAAAATGGATCGCGTATTCACTTTCCACTCGCCGCTTGTTCAGACTGTTATGGCAGATTAGCTGTTGAATCACTTCAGCGCGAAGACGGTCGTCTTCATCAATTGCCACACCGCGATAAACCGGCAGGCGCGCCTCGTCGAGATCATGATAATAATCACGCACATCGGTATGGTTCTGGGTATATCCTCCGGGCATTGAGCTGATGGCACTGACGCCCATGGCAACGAGATCCGAATCCGCGTGTGTGGAGTAACCCTGGAAATTACGGTGCAGACTTCCGCTACGTTGTGCCTGGGCCAGTTCGTCATCACGCAGGGCGAAGTGATCCATGCCGATGTATTGATAACCCGCCGATGTCAGTCGCTCAATAGTCAACGCAAGGATAGCAAGCTTCTCATCTGCATCCGGCAGGTCTTCCGTATTGATGCGTCGCTGTGGTTTGAAACGTTCGGGCAGGTGTGCGTAATTGAAGACCGACAACCGCTCAGGGCGCGCAGCGATCACGGCATCCAGCGTGGCGGAAAAGCTGTCCACGGTCTGTAGCGGTAAACCGTACATCAGATCCATGTTGGTCGAACGAAACCCCAGCCGACGCGCCTCTTCAAGTACAGCCAGCGTTTCATTCAGTGGCTGCACCCGGTGTACGGCCTTCTGTACGTCGGGGTTGATATCCTGCACGCCAAGGCTGAGCCTGTTGAAGCCAACCTCCCTGAGGAGCATCAGCGTATCTTCGCGCAGTTCGCGCGGGTCGATTTCGATGGAATACTCACCGCTGTCATCCTCAGTGAGATGGAAATTCTGGCGCAGCACATCCATCAGCTCGCAAAGTTCCTGATTACTGAGGAAAGTCGGCGTACCACCACCAAAATGCAGTTGTTCTACCCGGCGACCAGGATCAACCAGTGAGGCCTGAAGGCGGATTTCCTGGTACAGATAATCGAGGTAAGTCCGTGCCCGACTGCGATCCGCAGTGACAATTTTATTACAGGCGCAGTAATAACAAACGTGGGCGCAAAACGGGATGTGTACATACAGCGACAAGGGTCGACCACTGTCGTTACTTTCACGCACCCAACGCTGGTGGTCAGCCGCACCGATATCGGGGCCGAACTCCATGGCAGTTGGATAGGAGGTATATCGCGGCCCGCTGCCCGTGTAACGCCGGATCAGATCAGCATCGAAATCAACTGTTTGCTGCATGATTTTCTCCGCAAGATTGTTGCATAGCGTAGGTCGAATACCCTTTTCTCACCTTGATCTGAGTCAAAGCACGACCTTTCCGGCCGGATTCAGTCTACCTCCAGCCCCTTACGGTGAGTCTCATTAATTTTTAGCAATAACTGCTTGAAAGGCAGAATGCGCTCATCCTGCCTCGCTACGACATTCACAAAGCGCAGATCCTCCTTGCCGAACAGGTAACTCCCATCCGCCATCGAATCGCGCAAGGTACGCACATCACGTTCCAGCTCGGAAAGAAAATCGGTCGCCGCGCCCATGGACTCCATGTCGTACTCCGCGGCTGCACGCAAATCTTCTATCTCAAACAGCGCCTGATCTACCAGATCGACATACTCTTCGGCCGTTTTTGGTCTTCCTAACATGGATTAGCCTCCAGCTGTAATCACTTCAAAATACTACGAAATGTTTTCTGATATTCGCGCGCCTGATTCGCATCGAGCAGGAACACACCGTGACCACCGCGTTCGAAATCGAGCCAGACAAACGGGACATCAGGGAAACACTCCATCAACATCTCCTGGCTATTACCGACTTCAACCACCAGGATTCCGTCGTCTGCCAGCCAGTCCGCCGCCTGTGCCAGCAGACGTACCACGATCGCTAAACCGGCCTGATCGGCGCGCAGGCCTAACGCCGGCTCGTGATGATATTCATCGGGCAGTGCCTGCATTTCCTCATCGGACACATACGGCGGATTACTGATAATCAACTGGTAACGCGCCGGCTCCAGCGCATCAAACAGATCAGACTCGAGCAGATTTACCCAATCCTCCAGATCGTGGCGCTCCACATTGCTTTCCGCCACAACCAGCGCATCCGGCGAAAGATCCACCGCATCGACTTCAGCATTATCAAAATGCATAGCACAAGCGATAGCAATACAGCCGCCGCCGGTACACAGATCCAGCACGCGCTCGACCTTGTCGGGTTCCAGCCAGGGCGTAAAACCGCGCTCGATCCATTCGGCCATCGGGGAACGTGGCACCAGCACCCGATCATCCACGTAGAACGGCAGCCCGGCAAACCATGCCTCGCCAGTCAGATACGCTGCGGGTTTACGGGTTTCGATACGCTCCTGTAACAGCGCAAGCACTGCCTCGCGCTCTTCAGCCGTCACACGGGCTCCCAGGTAATGCTCGGGAAAACCGACCGGCAGCTTCAACGCATGACTAACGAGCACCAGTGCTTCATCGAAGGCATTATCAGTACCGTGCCCGAACGCCAGACCGGCTTCGATAAAACGGCTCGCGCCCCAGCGCACCAGATCCCGAATGGTTTTTAACTCTGCCAGATCGCCCATAATCAAATGATTCCTACCACCGGGGCTGCGTCGATGGAATAATACGCGCCCATGTTAACTATCAATGTCACGACACGCGTCGCGAGGCGCATTATACCGGTACTGGCAGCCCTGTGGTTGCTGGCTTCATGCAGCCCTGCCGAACCGCCTCCGCTGGCCGGCGGGACCCTTTTGCCTGAGGCCCGTATGCTGGCACCGTTCACGCTGGTCGATCACCACAATCAGCCGTTCACCCCGGATGCGCTACTCGGCCAGTGGAGTTTCGCCTTTTTCGGCTACACCCACTGCCCGGACGTCTGCCCCAATGCTTTGGGCATGCTGAAACGTATGCAGATCTTGCTGGAAGCAGCCGGAGAGACTCCACTACCGCAGGTGCTGTTTATCAGCGTAGACCCCGAACGCGATACCCCGGAAATATTGTCCCGCTACGTGACCTATTTTCACCCGACGTTTATCGGCGTAACCGGTGAGGATAAGGAACTCATGCGCCTGACGCGTCAGCTGGGCATCCTCTATGGCAAGTCCCCTGGAGACAGCGAGGATGGCTATCTGGTCGATCACAGCGGAGCAATCGTTCTGCTCAATCCGCAAGGTGACTACCAGGCTTTGTTCAGCATGCCGCACGACGCGGAGAAAATCGCCGCCGACTTTGTAAAGATTCGCAACTGGTATGAGGCGAATCGATGATTCGCATTCTGTTACTCACAACATTCGCAATCTTGTGGACCGGCATGGCACAGGCCGATGAAAATACTGCAATCAACCATGCCTGGATTCGCGAAGCGCCACCCGGCGCACCGACTCTGGCAGGCTATCTTTGCCTCGACAACAAAGGAGAGGCCGAAGTCACCCTGACCGGCGTGAGCAGCCCTGCATTCAAACGCATCATGATGCACCGCACTAAAACTGTCGATGGCATGTCGCGCATGCTGCACCAGAATAAAGTCATCGTTCCGGCAGGCAAGCAGGTTTGTTTTGAACCCGGCGGTCTGCACCTGATGATATCCGCACCGGAACACCGCCTGGTCGCAGGAGACCAGGTGGAACTGATCCTGCAGTTCTCGAAAGGTCCCGGCAAACACATCCAGGTGCCGATCAAGGCGCTCTGACAAACATGGCTCAATCACGACCCGCTTCATGGCAGGACTACCTCAAATCTCTGCCTTTGTACCTGTTGCCCCATCACGCTGTATCACGGCTTACATTACGCCTGACACGAATCCGTACACGCTGGTTCAAGAATGCTTTCATCCGCTGGTTTGCCGGGCAATACCAGGTCAACTGGAACGAAGCGCTACACCGGCAAGCGGAAGATTTCGAACACTTCAACGCCTTCTTCACTCGCGAACTGGCAGCCGGTATGCGTCCGCTCGAAGGCGATGAAAAAACGGTAGCCAGCCCGGCGGATGGTCATGTCAGCCAGATTGGAAACATTGACGAAGACACAATCTTTCAGGCCAAGGGCCATCGCTTTAGTACAACTGAATTACTAGGTGGCGATACAGAAGCCGCTCGTCTGTTCCACAATGGCAGTTTCGTTACGGTCTACCTGTCGCCGCGCGACTACCACCGCCTGCACATGCCATTGGCGGGCCAACTGCGCAAAACCGTGTACGTACCTGGTCGCCTGTTCAGTGTTGCCCCGCATACCACGCGCGTTGTGCCACGACTGTTCGCTCGCAATGAACGCCTTGTGGCCCTCTTCGATACCTGCGCCGGGCCGATGGCCATGGTACTGGTGGGAGCGATCAACGTCGCAGCTATCGAAACCGTTTGGGCCGGGCTGGTTACGCCACCACATCGTCGGAAAGTCGAAACAAGCGATTTCACGAGTGACGGTGTAACACTGGATCGCGGCGCAGAAATGGGCCGTTTCAATATGGGTTCAACGATCATTCTGCTGTTTGGCAAAGACGCTATACGCTGGCAGGACGGGATCACAGCCGAATCACCATTGCGCATGGGGGGAGTCATAGGGCAAGCAAATAACCCGGGTTAACCTTCTCTCCGGACTGGCGTTAGTCATCTAGCAAGACCCACTGGAGAATGACACCATGAACCTGATCACACGTATCATACCGGCACTGATTCTTGGCCTGTCCGGCCCGACACTGGCTGTAGCAAACCCGAATGGCAACAACAGCAGTTTCAGCTTCAGCTTTTCAAACGGCTACGCTGCACCCCATGCCGGGTACACCTACCGCGAAAGCTACAGGCCCCATGCAAGAGCCTACAGCCCGCGCTATCAACCACCTGCTCACGGTAACACTTACGTGGAAAACTATAGCTACAGCTACTCGGAAAACCGTGCAGGACACGGTGCACGTAACGCTTACCGGGGACACCGTGGTGGATACAGAAGGGGACACGGAGGCAACTATGGGCGCCCAAGCCACACTGGCTATGCCCGCAACGGCCATTACTGAACACACGGCTATCCTGTATGCTGGGCAGACACTGGAGAACGTATCCTTGAATCCACTGGAGGCAGGTATCCCTGCGTGCAAACCTGTGCCTGCCCGGACTTTGCTGAACAACTTTCTTACCGAAGTACAGAACAAGGCCTACCATGTGGCCTACGGCGCATTGTGGGAACGTGAAGTCTCGCTGGATGTTGTGCAGGAAAGCATGCTGCGCTTTGTCCAGTATTATCAGAACAAGCCGGAGAAGGAATGGCCGGCCCTGTTCCGCACCGTGCTCAATAGTAAAATCAATGACCAGCGCCGCAAGCGGCTGCTGGGCAACACCACGCGAAAACTGATTTCACTGACAGGGCTGGGTTATACACGTGAAGATAATAACCCCGGCATGGCCGAGGATGACCTGCCTCAAGCGGCACACGAAGCAGGATTCAGTCAGCCGGAGGCCGGCACCACGGGCGGCCAGCTCAAGCAACATATCGAATCAGCCCTGCGCACACTGTCAGAACGCCAGCGTCAGGTTTTTCTGCTTCGGGAGCAACTTGGACTGAGCATCCGTGATACATCTGAAACACTCGGCTGTTCCGAAAACAGTATCAAACAACACCATTTCCGCGCCCTGCGCGCCATGCGCAACTCACTTGCAGAGGTATGGGAACATGAACATGCATGACACACATCCGGATAGTGAACAGTTCGACAGACTGCGCGCCGGTCTGCTCGACGATGAGCCTCGCTTGAAAGCAAGCCTTGAGGCCCATTTGGGCGGATGCGCCACCTGTCAGAAACGCTATGACCTGGCGGGCCATTTACGTCCGGGGGAATTACCTGTCAATACCGCCAGTGAACAACTCGACCACCTGCGCCGTCAGGCGCTGGAAGCCACACCGGCCAAGCATCAGCGTCTGCTACCGATTGCTATGGCCGCTGCATTAGCGCTCGTTGCTGTGGTACTGGTAAAACCCTCTCTGCAGGAAAACCAGCCAGACACGCTAATGGCCCAGACTTCAATGGAAGCTACACCGGTGCTCTACGAAGATCTGGATTTCTACCTGTGGATGGCCGACTATAAGGATGACGACTCTGCTTCCCGAATGTGACCATGACTAATACGCGAAACACAGGTGTTGCTTTTCTCCTTGCCGTGCTCATATTTGGCAGCACAAATGTCACCGCCAGTCCTGACTATTACTATCTGGCGGAAAACGAGCAGGTACCCTGGCAATCCCTGAGCCATGAGGAACAGAAAGCGTTACGCGAATACCGCGGTCGCTGGCACAACTACGATTCAGATCGCCAACAGCGCATGCGCGATGGTGCCCGACGCTTCCACCAGCTGCCCGCCGAAAAACGTCACAAAGTGGAACAGAAACACCACGAGTACGAACGCCTCTCCCCCCAGGAACGGCACCGACTCCGCAAGGAATACCAGCGCCGGCACAAATAGGCACTCATTACGATTCACACCCCGGCAACAACCCGGTACAATCGCCTGCCGTTCGACGCCTGAAAGCCGGAAATCTTTATGAACCCCATGCTGAACATTGCAGTCACCGCCGCGCGCAACGCCGGTGATATTATCGTCAAGCACCTGAACCGTCTTGACCGCCTGACTGTCACCAGCAAGGATCGCAACGATTATGTCTCGGAAGTCGACCGGCAGGCAGAAGACGAGATTATTGCCATTATCCGCAAGGCCTATCCGGGTCACAGCATCCTCGCGGAAGAAAGTGGCGCGCACAAAGGCAGTGACGAATACGAGTGGATTATCGATCCTCTCGATGGCACTACCAACTTTCTGCACAGCTACCCGCAATTCGCAGTTTCCATCGCGCTCAAGTACAAGGGAAAACTCGAACAGGCCGTCATATACGACCCAATGCGGCAGGAACTTTTTACAGCAAGCCGTGGTGGCGGTGCCTTTCTGGACAACCGCCGCATCCGTGTCACCAGTCAGAAAGGACTTGAAGGCGCGTTACTCGGCACCGGCTTCCCCTACAAAGACATGCAGCACCTTGACGCCTACCTCGACATGTTTCGCTCATTGATTCCCGAAGTAGCCGGTATTCGCCGCCCAGGCTCCGCAGCACTTGATCTGGCCTACGTTGCCGCCGGTCGTTTTGATGGTTTCTGGGAGATCGGACTCAAGCCGTGGGACATCGCCGCCGGAATTCTCCTGGTGCGGGAAGCTGGCGGACTGGTGGGCGATCTGGGTGGCGGCCATTCGCATCTCGAAACCGGTAATATTGTTGCCGCAGCGCCCAAGCTGCTCCCGGCCATGCTGCGTGCAATCCATCCCCACCTGACCGATGCGTTAAAAAGCTAAACCGGTCACAAAACACTGTTACCTGTTGTTCAGGCACTTCAAGAATCACCCCTCTGCGCCGCTACATCGTTTAACGGAACGGGAGTATTTTCCCGCCGGAAAACACAACAAGACTGTACAACAGGATACCTTTCAGAACCCCGTATGATGAAGTTTAGCGATAAGGCATTAAAGCTAATCGGGAGAAAACTGTTGAGCAGCATGGAAGCACCGTCATATCAGGATAGCTCAACGTCTACCCGGGAAAGCTTGCCACCCAACGGCACTCTGGCAACGCATGAACGCGGCCGGAGCCTCACGTTACGGTCATCTGAAAGCAGCCCGAAAAAGGCCCGTGTACTTCCGTTTCGAAACAACACCAAAGACAATCAATAACGTACCGGGGTTGGTGGAAGATCCGACTTTACCCCCTGTCCTGATGTGTGATATACACGATAGTGTTGATTTTAGTTGTATCGGAATGTGAGTATGAAACGAGCAATTCTTACCCTTTTGATCCCCCCATTCGCCGCATGCCGATTCGGATGCGCTGGCTGTTGTGCTGCGCCAATTGGCGTTTTCTGGGTGGCCAGTATTACCAGTATCATTTATGGCTTGACGGGCGGCCCGACCAATCTGATGGGACCCAGCATCAATACGGTACTGCTTGGTATCGGGATGTGGGGCGTTGCTTCAGTCTGGGCGGCCATTACCATCCGCGGCGCAGATGATGACAAATGTGAACGGCGCTCCAGTACCCTATGCAGCAAGATCATGCCGCAGAATGATGAAAGCGACCCCTTTGATGAGGTGCGCAAAACACGCTAGGGGCGTTCATCAACCTCAGCACCTTCCTTTGGCACAGGCATCATATCGGCCTTACTGATCCCCAACGCCAGAGCAGTCGTGCCTGCCACGAAGATCGACGAATAGGTACCGATAAACACGCCGACAATCAGCGCCAGCGCAAACGCGTGGATAATTTCGCCGCCAAGGAAAAACAACGCCAGCAATACCAGCAAGGTGGTTAATGATGTCATCAAGGTTCGCGCAAGCGTCTGGTTGATCGAAGCATTCATGATGCTTACCGGCGTTCCCTTGCGCATACGGCGGAAATTCTCGCGAATACGGTCGAACACGACAATGGTGTCGTTCAACGAATAACCGATCACCGCCAGTAATGCGGCCAGTACTGTCAGATCAAATTCCACCTGCGCCAGCGAGAATACACCGAGTGTGATAATGACATCGTGTACCAACGCGGCAACTGCACCGAGCGAGAAACGGTACTCAAAACGCAAAGTCACGTAGATCAGAATACCAATCAGCGCGTACAACATGGCCAGGCCACCCTGCTCGGTCAGCTCTTCACCCACCTGTGGGCCCACAAACTCCACACGACGTTTCTCCACAGCGGCATCCGCCGCCTGCAGGGCAGACAGCACTTCATCACTCAGTTCCACACGGTCGCGGCCTTCGCGTGGCGCAATACGAATCAATACATCGCGCGACGTACCAAAATGCTGTGCCTGCGCATCGGGATAACCGGCGTCCGCAAGCACTTTGCGTAACTCGGTCAGGTCTGCTGTTTCCGGATAGGCGACCTCGACAATCGTTCCACCCGTGAAGTCGATACCAAAGTTCAACCCGCGCGCAATCAGAGAACCCAGCGATATGAGAATCAGCAGGGCTGAGAACACTATGGCGAGCTTGCGCTTGCCCATGAAGTCGATATGCGTGGATTTGCCAAGAATTCGCATGACGTGTTTCCTTTAAAATCAGATGGACAGTCGCTTCACGCGACGACCACCGTATACCAGATTAATGACCGCACGCGTACCCATGATGGCCGTAAACATGGAGGTCAGAATACCGACAGACAGTGTTACTGCAAAACCCTTCACCGGACCGCTGCCGAAGCTGAACAGCACGACGGCAGCTATCAGTGTTGTCACATTCGCATCTGCGATGGTGGACAGCGCTTTGGCATAACCGGCATGAATACTTGCCTGTGGTGTATTACCGTTACGCAATTCCTCGCGGATACGCTCGAAAATGAGCACATTGGCATCGACTGCCATGCCCACCGTCAGCACGATACCGGCAATACCCGGCATAGTTAACGTGGCCTGCAACATCGACAGAACAGCGATAATAAGTATCAAATTTAACGCCAGCGCAAGATCAGCAACCAGACCGAATGCCTTGTAGTACAAAGCCATGAATACCAGCACCAGAACGAAGCCGATCACCACTGACTGGAAGCCTTGTTCAATATTGTCCGCACCAAGACTCGGGCCTATCGTGCGCTCTTCAATAATGCGAATCGGTGCGGCCAGCGCACCGGAACGTAACAGTAACGCCAGTTCATGCGCTTCCTGAGGACTGTCCAGCCCGGTAGTCTGAAAGCGTTTGCTGAATACATCGCGAATAGTGGCAACGCTGATGATTTCCTCAACCTTGCGATTGCTGATCACCTTCTCACCATTAACCATTCGGGTAACGGATTTGTTTTCGATGAACACAACGGCCATCGGCTTGCCGACACTCTCCTTGGTGAAGTCAAGCATCTTGCGGGCACCCTTGCCATCCAGTGTCACCGTAACCTGTGGCTGGCCACCCTGACTGTCGAAACCGGAGCGGGCATTGATAATCTGATCACCTGTCACAATCACGCGGGTTTTTAGCAGGTATTGCTGCCCGCTACGATCCTTGTACAACCTGGACCCGGCCGGCACCTTGCCATTTATGGCGTCTTCTACATCATGCTCGGTATCAACCGCACGATACTCCAGCGTTGCCGTTGCACCAATAATCCGCTTGGCAGCCACTGTGTCCTGCACACCCGGCAACTGAACGACGACACGCCGGTCACCCTGCTGTTGAATAACCGGCTCGGCCACACCCAGTTCATTAACGCGGTTGCGCAAGGTAATAATGTTTTGTTGCAATGCCAGCTTGCGGATTTCACGGAGCTCTTTTTCGCTGACCCTGACATCAAGCACAAAGGCTTTGCCTTCATCGATGTCCTTCAGTTCAAGATCAGCATATTCCTCATGAATCAGCTCGCCACCTTTTTCCCGATCTTCCGCATTGCGGAACTTGATCAGCAGCTTGTCGCTCCTGGCGCGAATACTCAGGTAACGAACCTTCTCCTTGCGCAGCACCGTGCGTAAATCTGACGCATAGCGCTCGAGCGCTTTCTGTAAAGCCGCGTCCATATCCACTTCCATCAGGAAGTGCACACCGCCACGCAAATCCAGACCGAGATACATCGGCAAAGCATTAATGGACTGCAACCAGTCGGGTGTAGAAGGCGCAAGGTTTAGCGCTACGGCAAAATCTGTCCCCAGCACATCTTTGATGTGGTCAGCTGCCGCCAACTGGTCTTCGGTGTTATTGAAGCGTGCCAACAGACGCTTACCCTCGACCTCTATCGACATGACCGGGATTTTCTTCTCCGACAGACGAACTTTAATCTGATCCTGAACTGTGTCGTTTATCTCATATCCACGTCCCGCTGAGACCTGCACTGCAGGATCGGCTTCGTAGAGATTCGGCAAGGCGTACAAGACACCGACGATCAGCAGAACAACAATCAGCAGATATTTCCAGGTCGGGTATTGATTCATGTTCAGGATGCCTTGGAAGTGCCCTTGGGCATCAGGTTGGCAACGGCCTGGCGCTGCACTTTAACCTCAACATTATCCGCAATTTTCAGGGTAACGAAATTATCGTCAACCTGGGTGACGCGACCCAGCAAACCGCCATTGGTAACCACCTCATCACCTTTAGCCAGCGCCGCGACCATGGTCTTGTGCTCCTTGGCGCGCTTGCTCTGCGGACGAATCAGCAGGAAATAAAACACGACGAAAATTAGCACCAGAGGAAGAAATTGCATGACCGGGTCTGTCTGCTGGGCCGGGGCGGCGGCCATGGCATCGCTGATAAAGAAACTCATAGTCTGGTACCTGTATCCTGTTGATTCGTATTCTGCCCAGCGGATTCATTCCCCGCGAGCACGGTAAATTTGAGCGCGCCATTATGGCACAGGCGATACGGATTGGCCTCTTTTTGCATAAAAATCCGCCACAAACACCTCCAGCTGCTCCGCCTCGATGGCATCACGCAGCCCGGCCATCAGGCGCTGATAATAGCGCAGGTTGTGTACGGTGTTGAGATGTGAGCCAAGAATCTCGTTGCACTTGTCCAGGTGGTAGAGATACGCACGGCTGTAATTCTTGCAGGTATAGCAATCACACTCCGAATCCAGCGGGTCAGTATCGTCACGAAACCCTGCATTACGCAGCCGCAAGGTTCCTTTCGACGTAAATATATGACCATTACGGGCATTGCGGGTTGGCATCACACAATCGAACATGTCCACACCGCGCCGTACCGACTCGACGATATCTTCCGGTGTACCTACCCCCATCAAGTAGCGGGGTGCATTGGCCGGCATGGCCGGATCCAGTGTGTCGAGCACCTGAATACGCGCCTCGTGCGGCTCGCCCACCGACAGGCCACCAATAGCGTAGCCGTCAAAACCGATGTCCGTCAGACCCTGCAACGATTCCAGCCGCAGCTCCGGAACCATGCCGCCCTGCACAATACCAAACAAGGCTGCCGGCCAATCGCCATGCGCTTCGCGGCTGCGTTGCGCCCAGCGCAGTGACAGTTGCATGGAATCACGCACTTCCTCGACACTGGCCGGATACGGCGTACATTCGTCAAAAATCATCACGATATCGGCACCCAGCGCGCGCTGAACCGCCATCGATTCTTCAGGGCCGAGAAACACCTTGTCGCCATTGATCGGCGAACGGAACTCCACGCCCTGCTCGGTGATTTTGCGCATTTCCCCGAGACTGAACACCTGGAATCCACCTGAGTCGGTCAGGATCGGCCCTTGCCAATTCATGAAATTATGCAAGTCTCCATGCGCACGAATAACCTCCGTGCCTGGACGCAGCATCAGATGAAACGTGTTACCCAGCAGAATCTGCGCGCCGGTGTCAGCAACTTCTTCAGGACGCATGCCTTTGACTGTGCCGTAAGTTCCCACCGGCATGAACGCAGGCGTTTCAACCACACCGCGCTCGAAAGCAAGCCTGCCCCGACGTGCACGGCCATCTTTGTTTAGTAGTTCGTATTGCATAAGCGCGGTTTACCCCGGCCCCTGATCGCAGCACCGGTATTGTAAAAACATGGCATCACCATAACTGAAAAACCGGTACTGCTGCTCAACCGCGTGGCGGTACGCCGCCATCACCGGATTAAATCCGGCAAATGCACACACCAGCATCAGCAAGGTCGATTCCGGCAGATGGAAGTTGGTCAGCATCGCATCGACTGCGGTAAACCGGTAACCCGGCGTAATGAACAGGCGGGTATCACCACTAAAGGGCTTGAGCCTGCCGTCCTGTACCGCACTTTCCAGACTACGCACCACGGTGGTTCCTATCGCGACCACTCTGCCACCTCGCGCACGCGTTTGTTCAACTGCCTCACACACCCGGGCATCAACTGTGACCTGCTCGGCGTGCATAATATGCTCATCAAGGTTATCCACCCGTACCGGTTGAAAAGTACCGGCACCGACATGCAGGGTGACATACGCCGTGTGAATATTGCGTTCAGCCAGCGTATCGAGCAAGGTCTGATCAAAATGCAGACCGGCAGTAGGTGCCGCCACCGCGCCGGGATGCTTTGCGTAAAGCGTCTGATAGTCTTCGCGGTCCACCTGCTCATCTGCACGCTCAATATAAGGGGGCAACGGCACATGGCCCCAGCGTTCAAGCAGATCCAGTACCGGGGCATCGCCGGCAAAAGTCAGACTGAACAGCTCACCTTCACGACCGGTGACCTCGGCTTCCACCTTGCCTTCCGCCAACTCCAGCCTGCTGCCCGACTTTGGTGATTTGCTGGAACGCACATGCGCCAGCGCCCGCCGCTCGTCCAGCACACGTTCAATCAACACCTCGACCTTCCCACCGCTGGTCTTTTGACCATACAGACGAGCCGGGATTACCCGGGTATTATTGAACACCAGCAAATCATCCGCCTCGAGTAATGACGGAAAATCGGCCATGGTGCGATCATCAATCGCATTATCTGCTGTCAGATCCAGCAAACGACTGCTGTGCCGTGGCCGTGCCGGATGACTGGCAATGCGTTCCGGCGGCAGACTATAGTGGAAGTCGCTGGTTTTCATGGCGCGGCATGTTAGCACAGGGGCTGCTTGCGGCAGGCGCAGGAATCCTTATACTGGCGCGCCTGTGCCGGGGTGGCGGAACTGGTAGACGCGCCGGATTCAAAATCCGGTTCTGGTAACAGAGTGTGGGTTCGATTCCCACCCTCGGCACCACCTTCCAAATATGATGGAGACAGCATGCCCGGAACGCGATTTGCCCTCGAAGTCCAGCCCACGCTTCCGGAACAGCTGGAACGCCTCAGCGAGCTGACTAACGACCTCTTGTACAGCTGGGATCGCAGCGTACGCGCCCTGTTCTTCCGTCTCGATCATGCGCTCTGGGATAGCTCGGGGCACAATCCAAAGGTCTTCCTGCGCCGGGTTTCGCAACAGCGCCTCAACGAGGCCGCCGAAGACCGCATTTATGTTGAAGCCTACAACCGGGTGCTTTCGACCTATGACACCTATCTGGGTGAGCGCCAACGCAAAAGTATCGACGAACATCTGAATCCAAAAAAGGATCTGGTAGCCTATTTTTGTGCCGAGTTCGGCCTGCATGAAAGTCTGCCCATCTATTCCGGCGGTCTGGGTATTCTGGCTGGCGACCACTGCAAGGCCGCCAGTGATCTGGGTATCCCGTTCGTCGCCGTCGGCATGCTATACCGTCAGGGTTACTTTATTCAGACCATCGACGAACACGGCAATCAGGTTGCGCACTATAAAACCTCACAATTTGATCAGCTTCCGCTTTCACCCGCCTGTAACGAGAACGGCGAAGAACTGCATGTTGTTGTGGATTTTCCCGGTCGCCCGGTACAACTGAAAATCTGGCAGGCGCGCGCCGGTCACATCAAATTGTACCTGCTCGACAGCGACCTGCCGGAAAACAGCGAGGCTGACCGCGCCATTACCTATCAGTTGTATGGCGGTGATATCAACACCCGTATTCAACAAGAGATCGTGCTCGGTATTGGCGGCGTGCGCGCCTTGCGGGCACTTGGACTCGAACCCACAGCGTGGCATATCAATGAAGGCCACGCCGCCTTTCAGGTTCTGGAGCGTTGCCGCGAACTGGTTGCCTCCGGACTGGACTTTGCCAGCGCGATTGAACAGGTTGCAGGTGCCACTGTATTCACCACCCATACACCGGTGCCGGCCGGTCACGATATTTTCGATCACAGCCTGATCTCCAGTTACTTCGGCGATTACATCGAACAACTTGGCCTGTCCATGGAAGACTTTCTGGGACTAGGCACCAGCCCGTCGAACCAGGGCGGTTTTAATCAGACCGTACTGGCATTACACGGTTCGCGCTTCCATAACGGTGTCAGCAAAATTCACGGTGAAGTTGCATCGCAGATGGAAGGTTACATCTGGCCACAGATTCCCTACCGTGAAAACCCCATGCGCCATGTCACCAACGGTGTACACGTACAGACTTTCCTCGCCTACGAATGGAGCAATCTGTACGACATGCGCTTCGGCCTGGAATGGCGTAACGAACTGTTGAACGAAGAGTACTGGGAGCGCATCGAGGATATTCCCGACCACAGTTTCTGGAGTTTGCGCCAGTCACTGAAATCGGAACTGCTCAACCAGGTGCGCCGACGCGTCGTGTTGCAGTGCCGTCGCAACCGCTTTGGCGAAGCGCATATCGACCGCGCCACCAAACTGCTCAGTCCGCATGAATCCGATATTCTTACCATCGGTTTCGCACGTCGCTTTGCGACGTATAAACGCGCCACTCTGTTGTTCTCCGATCCTGAACGGCTGGCACGATTGCTCAATGACCCCAAACGCCCCATGTTGCTGGTGTTCGCCGGCAAGGCTCATCCCAGCGACCTGCCTGGGCAGCAACTGATTCAAGTGATTCATGAATTCTCCCGGCGGCCGGAGTTCATCGGCAAGATTCTGTTGCTGGAAGGTTACGACCTGTCACTGGCGCGCCGACTGGTGTCCGGCGTTGATGTCTGGCTGAACACACCGGAATACCCGATGGAAGCCAGCGGCACCTCCGGGCAGAAAGCCGGTCTCAACGGCGTTATCAACCTGAGCGTACTGGATGGCTGGTGGGGCGAAGGCTACAACGGCGAAAACGGCTGGGCGATCACCTCGCACGACAAGCACTATGATGCTGCATTCCGAAATCAGGAAGAAGCCAACGAACTGCTGGATATTCTGGAGCATCAGGTTATCCCGCTCTACTACGACCGCAACGGCCACGGCTTCTCGGAAGGCTGGGTACACATGTCCAAGCAGGCGATGAAATCTGCCTTGCCGCAATTTAATTCGCAACGCATGGTCATGGATTACATCAAGGGCTTCTACGGACCTGCCGCCGTACAGGGGCGCAAACTGGCAAAGAATCGTTCGCGCGGTGCAAAAGAACTTGCCAGCTGGAAAAGCAGAGTCCACCAACTGTGGCCTTCTGTTTCCCTGCGCCGCATTGATCATTCACCGCATGCCGTAAAGGCCGGAGAACATTTCCGTATTGAAGTCGCTGCACAGCTCGGTGAACTCACTCCCGACGATGTGCGACTGGAATGCCTGATCGGCAAGAAAGATGAACATCAGGAGTTTGCTGCTATGGAGTATTTCGGCTTTACCGCCGAAGACCAGCTGGATACCGGAGAGACCCGTTTTGTGCTGGATCTGGACCCACCGCTACCCGGCCTGCAACATTTCCAGATCCGTATCTATCCCTGCAATCCCTTACTGAGTCATCGCTTTGAGACAGGCTGCATGATCTGGCTGTAGCGACTCAGGATGCCGGGCCGAGTTTCTTGCTGACCTTACTGAGCGCTTCATCGTTTGCACAAAACCCGGACTTGTCGCCAATGCCTTCATCCAGCAATTTGTCGCATTGCTCGGTACCGGTACATTCTGAACAGTGCTTCATCTGATCCCGGATTTCCAACACCGGCTGGGTGTGAACATAGGCATCCTGGTCAATGCCGTGTATACCCAGCATTCTGGCCAGACGCAGTTTTGACAGTTGTCTGACAATACCCTGCCGATAATGCATGCCAACTTTCAGGTTGTGGGTGATAGCAACCGCCAGATATACGGCGAAAGCAGCCGTCAGTATCACAAAAAGCCCGGCAATAGCGGTGGAAAAATAATTCATTTCAACTGACCGGTATCTACTCTCCAGTATAGGTATCGGCAGTGGAACAAAATCCCTCACCGCCCGCATTGACCTCTATCAAAGAACCGCTCAGTAGCAGAACAGGCCGGATCAAGCCCGCCCATACAACTGTACCCACGTTTTCAACCGTTCACCGTGCTCAGGCAAACACTGCTCCCATTCAAACCGCCATTGCCAGTGCCCTTCTGCAACGCCCGGTATATTCATACGATGCGAAGCATCGAGGCCGAGCACATCCTGCATAGGCAATACCGCAAGCCGTGAAACTGAAGCCAGCGCAGCGCGCATCAGTTGCCAGGGCATAGGGTCATCAGTATCGATGCCAAAATACTCCCGCACAAAATCGCGCTGCGCATCCGTCAGGTCCTGGTACCAACCTGCCGTCGTGTTGTTATCGTGGGTTCCGGTGTACACGACAGAAAGCGGTTCATGATTATGCGGAAGGTAGGGATTATCTGTTGAACCATCGAAGGCAAATTGCAGGATTTTCATCCCCGGCAAACCAAATTGCTTGCGCAGCGCAGTGACTTCTGGCGTGATGACACCAAGGTCCTCGGCGACTAACGGCAACTCATGAAAGGTTTTACTGACAGCCTCGAAGAAGTCCGCGCCCGGCCCGTCGGCCCAACGTCCATCAATCGCAGTTTCCGCGGTTGCATCAATTTCCCAATACGCTTCAAAGCCACGGAAGTGATCGATGCGCATCAGGTCGAACAGTTCCAGCTGTGTGCGAATACGCTCCAGCCACCAGCCATAACCATCTTGCGCAAGTGCATTCCAGTTATAGTGAGGATTACCCCAACGCTGACCGGTTTCGGAAAAATAATCCGGCGGCACACCGGCAACAACCGTTAATGCACCCTGCTCATCCAGTGCAAACCACTGCCGGTTGGCCCACACTTCGGCACTGTCGTAAGCTACAAATATAGGAATATCACCGAATAACAACACGCCTCGATCATTGGCATAACGACGCAGTTGCATCCACTGCTGAAAAAACAGGAACTGTTCGAAACGCACCTGCTCTATGGCGCTGGCGAGACGCTTGCGCGATTCCCTCAGCGCATCCGGCTGACGATCCCGCAACGGTTCCGGCCAATTGAACCAGGGGCGTTCATTGAAATCATCACGCAAGGCCTGATACAGGGCAAAATCATCAAGCCAGCCGGCATGTTGCTCGTGGAACGCAAGCAATGCAGCTCGCGATTCATCACTGGCATGGCTCTGGAAGCCATTGTACGCCGCCGCCAAACGAATCTTGCGTTGCGCATCGATGTCCTTGTGCGGATCCAGACTGGCATCATTGAGCCAGCCTGCCTCAACCAGCCGCTGCAGGCTGATCAGCTGACTGCTACCCGCGTGAACAGAAAGACACTGGTAGGGCGATCTGTCGCTATGCGTGGGGCCAAGCGGCAACATCTGCCACAAGCTGACATGGCAATCCGCAAGCATGTCGATAAAACGGTAGGCGTCCGCGCCAAGCTCGCCGTTACCAACGCTGCCGGGCAGCGATGTCGGGTGCAGCAACACACCGGCACGGCGACGCTCAAAAGGATCCATAAACCCCGCCTCCGTGCGGCTCCCTAGTCACGCGCCTGTCCGTGACGCATCACGCCACCCATGGTCGGTTTTCCTGATCCGCGTGCAAAAGAGTGCGCGAGATATTCAGGTGCCTCCAGACCGAGCAGTTGATAAAGGTTGGAAAGATGCATACGAAACAGGCCTTCAAAATCACTTACCGAATCTGCCGGGTTATAATCGCCAAACCACCAGAACCAGTCTGAACCTTCACAAATGGCTAACTGTAACTGGGCGGCAACTATCTGTTCGCTCTCGAGACTACCCGCCTCACAAACTTTATCGAATGCGCATTTTGCGTCTCCGAGCATATCCCAACCCCGGTTTTTGTCACGGTCACCGATCCAGGTGGAGAAAGTTCCATATACCCACGAGCCTGCAACCATGTCAGACAGGGAGCCGATTTCTATGCCATCATCAAGGCACTCGGAGAACGTTGCCAGTTTTAGTGTCGGATGATTCGCCAGCGTCTGGTACAGGGCGCGCAAAAAATAGTAACCGTTTTCCGGGAAATGCTCCCAGGCGTTTTCACCGTCCAGAACAATCGGCAGCGCCAGCTTGCGCCCCTCGTTCGCTTTGGCAATTTCTTCAAGATGATGCACGAAATTTGCGACGGCATCATCAGCGTGCCAGGTTGAATACTCGAAGCCGATTTTGTCAGAAAGGTTATCATCGCGGAAGAAACACGCCAGCTTTCCACCACCGGTACGGTAGGCCTTTAACACAGCATCCGCCGCGCCGGCTGCTTCATCACCCTCACACTTGCGCAAGCTGTTGCGCAGTGTCGTTTCTCCGCTGGCAGCCCAGCGAAAACCGTGTTCATCAAGGGCATCCATCGTCAGCTTGCTGACACTGCCTTCCGACGGCCAACAACCGGCAGGCTTGCACTGGAAATATTGCTGGAACACATTCAGCCCCTCACGAATATGCCAGTGGACTCGCTCTTCACCACCCGGATAGGATTCCAGCTCCGGTAATTCGGCCTCGGGCATGGCATCGTGGGTGCTTTCTATATCCAGCAGTAAAGGCATAATCGGGTGCGCATAGGGCGTCATTGAAAGTTCTACCTGACCACGCTTTGCCAGCATGGCGTAGCGATCAATAAGGCCTGACAGTAACTCGCCAATCAGTACCAGCAACTCGCGTCGGTCGTGCAGGGAAAAATTACTGCCCTGCTCCTGCCAGCGTTGCACACGCAAATCATCGCGACGCACAGATTCCGCAACCCAGCCAAGGTGATACCAGAACACCAGATCAGACAGAAAATTATCGCTGACATACATCATGTCATCGCAGTTTTTTGAAAAATGCGCTGCCAGGTCTGCCAGACGTTTGTAGGGCTCAAACCGGTCGACCACCCGTAATCGATTAACCCGCAAACAATTGTTGACCATTTCCACACGCTGCTGGACATGTGTCGGCAACACCGGCGCTACCAGAGATGCCAGCAAGGGATCGCGAATCGCTTTGTGGTCGCGCAGATAGCCGCTGACCTGTGCGGCATAGTCATCCAGCTGCTCAAGAAGCACGGGCGCAAAATTAATCACCGCCTTCGCACCCGGGACTGCCTCAATGTGCGCAGCCATATCAACATAGTCTTTCATGGCATGCAGGTAGGTCCAGGGCAACTTGTATTCGCCGCTGATGAGATCACAGTATTGCGGCTGATGCATGTGCCAGCACAGTACGACACGCAAGCCACCGCTAGCGGGCATGGTGTAATTCCTGCCCGAGCATCTCGGGTGTTACCAGCACCACACCACCCGATGACACATGGAACCGCTCCGCATCTGCCACCGGATCTTCTCCAATGACTGTGCCTTCGGGTATCCGGCAACCTTTGTCGATAACAGCATTACGAATTCGACAATTGGCTTCAATCTGCACATCGGTCAATACCACGGCACCCTCCAGCTCTGACCAGGAATCCACTCGCACATTGGAAAACAGTAGCGAGTGTTTCACGTGCGCACCTGAGATAACACAACCGCCCGACACCATGGAGTCGACCGCCATACCACGACGGTCATCGTCATCAAACACGAACTTGGCCGGCGGCATTTGTTCCTGATAAGTCCAGATCGGCCAGTCCTTGTCGTACAGATTCAACTCCGGCGTTACTCCAATCAGCTCCAGATTGGCCGCCCAGAAGGCATCCACTGTTCCAACATCCCGCCAATACGCTTGGCGTCCTTTCTGCGCATCACGGAACGGATAGCTGTATACACGGTACTGCTTGATAATATCCGGAATAATGTCTTGTCCGAAATCATGATTGGACTTTGTGTTATCCGCATCCTTGATTAACTGTTCAAACAGAAAATCTTTATTGAACACATAGATTCCCATCGACACTAAAGCCTGGTCCGGACTTTCCGGCAGGGGCGTTGGCTGCTCGGGTTTTTCGTCGAACTTCAGCACTCGCCCGTCAACATCTGCCGTCATTACGCCGAAGGCGCGTGCCGCTTCAAGATCTACTTCCAGACAACCCACTGTCATGTCAGCACCATGCTCGACATGCTGCGCAATCATCGGGCCGTAGTCCATTTTATAGATGTGGTCGCCAGCCAGAATCAGTACGTACTCGGGATTATGGCTGCGAATAATGTCGAGGTTCTGGTAAATCGCATCGGCAGTACCGGCATACCAGGATGACTCGATACGCTGCTGCGCCGGAAGCAGTTCGACAAACTCGCCGAACTCACCACGCAGGAAACTCCAGCCGCGCTGCAAATGCGTCAACAGAGAGTGCGCCTTGTACTGGGTCAGCACACCAACCCGACGGATGCCCGAGTTGATACAGTTGGACAAGGGGAAATCGATGATGCGGAATTTACCCCCGAAAGGAACCGCAGGCTTGGCCCGCCACAGCGTCAGCTGCTTGAGGCGAGAACCCCGGCCACCCGCCAGAATCAGTGCCAGGGTGTCGCGTGTCAGACGACTGACGAAACGTGGCGTGGAAACAGCGTCCATTTAATTTCTCCAGAACCGGATATACACGATTGGGGCTATGGTACCATCTGTGCAGCCCACGGAAAGCCAAAAGGTTTTATGAATAGAGACAGACACTCTATGGCGTCAAAAGCAAGTCACACAGCCACGGACGCACTTTCTCTGCCCGATGCCTTGCAGCGTATCATCGATGCGCGGCATCACGACCCGTTTGAGGTGTTGGGTCGCCACGAAGATGGCGGACAAACCCTCGTTCGAGCTTTCATTCCCTGGTGCAAAAACGTCCGGCTGGTCGAAAACGGTGCTGAACTCAAGCGTATTAAAGGCACCGACCTGTTCGAGTGGCGCGGCGACGGCAGTAAACTGCCGCTGCATTATCAACTGGCATGGGTCGGTGATGACGGCGTAGAACATGAAGAATATGACCCCTACAGCTTCCCGCCACTGATCGGCGATCTGGATTTACACTGGTTCGGCGAAGGCCGCCACCTGCATGCTTACCGTTTTCTTGGTGCAAATTTTCGTGAAACCGAAGGTGTCGGCGGAGTATTGTTTGCCGTGTGGGCACCCAACGCCGAACGCATCAGCGTTGTTGGCGACTGGAACCACTGGGACGGACGCCGTCACCCGCTGCGAGCACGTGGCGACAGCGGCATATGGGAGCTGTTCATCCCTGGCGTCCACGCACAAAGTTATTACAAATTTGAAATCCGCAACCGTCAACATGGCTCGATCCATATCAAAAGCGACCCTTACGGAAAAGCCTTTGAGATGCGCCCGGGCAATGCCTCAGTGGCAATGGGTCCCGACGAGTATCGCTGGGAAGATCAAGGCTGGATGGAGGCACGACGCAACAGTGACTGGCTGCACGCACCGATGTCAGTCTATGAAGTTCATCTGGGCTCATGGCAGCGTGACGAGCAGGGGCAGTTCCTGAACTATCGTGTACTGGCGGAACGGCTGGTCAACTGGGTCAGTGAGCTTGGCTTCACGCACATTGAGTTGCTGCCGGTAACAGAACATCCTTTCGACGCCTCCTGGGGCTATCAAACAACCGGCTATTTCGCGCCCACCAGCCGTTTTGGCAATACAGATGATTTCCGCTGGTTTGTCGATTACTGCCATCAGCACAACATCGGCGTACTGCTGGACTGGGCGCCCGGGCACTTCCCCAAAGATGACTGGGCGCTGGCGCGATTTGACGGCAGCCCGCTGTATGAGCACGAAGACCCTCGGCGCGGGGAACACCGCGACTGGGGAACTTTGATTTTCAACTACGGCCGTAACGAGGTGCGCAACTTCCTGTTGTCGAGCGCCATCTTCTGGCTGGAAGAAATGCATATAGACGGTCTGCGCGTCGACGCCGTCGCCTCGATGCTGTACCTCGATTATTCACGCGACCCGGGTGACTGGATACCCAACGAATTCGGCGGACGGGAAAACCTGGAAGCCATACAGTTTCTTCGCCACCTGAACGAGGCCACCCACAGCGAACAACCCGGCAGTGTCATTATTGCAGAAGAGTCCACCGCCTGGCCGCAAGTGACACGTCCGGTGGATGTCGGTGGACTGGGCTTCAGCATGAAATGGAATATGGGGTGGATGCACGACACCTTGCAATACATGAGCAAGGAGTCAGTACACCGCCAGTTCCATCACAACCAGCTGACGTTTGGGCTGCTATACGCGTTCAATGAAAATTTCGTGCTGCCCTTCTCGCACGATGAAGTGGTGCATGGAAAAGGATCCATGCTCGACAAGATGCCCGGCGATAGTTGGCAACGTTTTGCCAATCTGCGATTACTGTACACCTTCATGTATACCTACCCGGGTAAAAAATTGTTGTTCATGGGCAGTGAATTTGGCCAGTACGCCGAGTGGAATGCCGATGCTTCACTTGACTGGCACCTCATGAAAGATGAACGTCACGCAGGACTGAAGCAATTGCTTGGGGACCTTAACCGCTTATACCGTCACGAACCTGCACTGCATCAACACGATTTTGATGCCGAAGGGTTTCGCTGGATCGAATGCAACGATGCTGCCAATTCGATTCTTAGCTATGCGAGGCGTTGCAATGGACATTTGTCCATTACGCTATTGAACTTCACACCGGTTCCCCGCCATCATTTTCGTGTTGGCGTACCCGAGCCAGGCGACTACCGTCTTGCACTAAATTCCGATGCCGGGTTCTATGTCGGCAGCGATATGCCAGTGCGAGGCAGCTACCCAAGCGAGTCTGTACCCTGGATGAATCAGCCACAATCCGTTGTTCTGGAGGTACCTCCGCTGGCCGGACTGGTTCTCATCAAACACTGACCACAATCAGTCCACATAATCAGCCAACCGCACCGGCAAACGCTTTGCCCCCCGGTTTCCCGGCCTGGCCTCAAAGACTCCTGGCAGCTGTACACCGCATTGGCTGCAGCAGCCCTTGCTATCCAGTCCCCACTCACCCAGCTGATACCAGTCACGTTCGATTAACAATGAACCACAGCCATAACACCAACTGCTCCCACCGTTGCTGTCGTGTACGTTACCTGTATAGGCATGATGAATCCCGTTTTCTTTCGCGATGCGGCGCGCCCGAGCCAGAGCTTCCGGCGGGGTTGGCGGAATACCCCGCATCTTCCAGTCAGGGTGAAAGGCAGTAAAGTGCATTGGCACATCAGGTCCCAGCCGTTCGACGACCCATTGTGTCATTGCATGCAGCTCATCATCGCTGTCGTTGTTACCCGGAATAAGTAAAGTGGTCAGTTCAAACCAGACTGGTGTTTCATGCTTCAGGTACTCAAGCGTTTCCAGCACCGGCTGTAGATGTGCGCCGGTAATTTTGTGATAAAACGTTTCACTGAATGCCTTGAGGTCTACATTGGCGGCATCCATCGCGGCAAAGAATTCTATACGTGGTTCGGGCTGGATATAGCCAGCAGTAACGGCCACCGTCATGATGTCTTTTTCATGGCAGGCTGCTGCAATATCAACAGCGTACTCGTGGAATATAACCGGGTCATTGTAGGTAAACGCGACCGAGCGGCAACCCAGTTCACTTGCCGCACGCGCGATCGTTTCCGGGTCGGCACGATCCGCCAGTGTGTCAATTTCACGTGACTTGCTGATGTCCCAGTTCTGGCAGAACTTACAGGCCAGATTGCAGCCTGCAGTCCCGAACGACAGCACCGAACTGCCTGGCAAAAAATGATTCAACGGTTTCTTTTCAATCGGATCAACACAGAAACCACTGGAACGACCGTAGCTGGTGAGCACGATTGCACCATCAAGATTGGCACGTATAAAACACAAACCGCGCTGCCCCGGTCTGAGCTTGCACAGGCGTGGACACAGGTCACATTGCGCCCGTTTATCATCGAGCTGATGCCAATATTTTGTCGGTACCGTAAAGGTATCAGCGAACACCTTGTTTTTTTCTGCATCCATACTTGCATTTTAGCCCAGCTGGACGTATCTAGTAGCCACACGTTTTCAGGCTGTCACTACGGAGAACCGCCAAGTGCCGCAAATTCGCGAAGCTGCTGTCGCCGGCCTGTTTTATCCCGACGACCCTTTGCTGCTCCAGCAACAGCTCGACGGCTTGCTTGCTTGCGATATACCTGGCAGGCTGCGCCCCAAGGCGCTTGTTGTGCCGCACGCCGGCTACATCTATTCAGGCCCGATTGCCGCCAGCGCCTACTCACTCCTGCCACTCTATAAAGAAGGCATTCAGCGTGTGGTGCTGCTTGGACCCGCGCACCGGGTTGCCTTTTCCGGCATTGCTGCCAGCAGCGCACAATACTTTTCGACACCACTCGGCATGATGCGGATCGATCAGGACGCCATGGACAGCATCCTGACAAAACCTCAGGTACGCGTCATGGATGAAGCACATCAGGAAGAGCACAGTCTTGAAGTTCAATTGCCATTCCTGCAAACCGTGCTGGACAGCACCGTTGAGCTGGTACCGCTACTGGTTGGAGATGCACACCCGCAAGATGTTACCGATCTCATCGAAACCCTGTGGGGCGGCCCTGAGACCCTGATTCTGATCAGCTCCGACTTGAGCCACTATCACGACTACCACACCGCGCAAAATCTTGACCAGGCGACATCTATGGCCATCGAGCAACTGAACCCGGATGCTATCGATCATCCGCAGGCCTGCGGTCGCAATCCGCTAAACGGCTTGTTATATGCGGCCCAACACCACAACTTGCACGCTACGGTGCTCGATGTACGCAACTCCGGTGATACCGCCGGCAACCGCGACCGGGTTGTCGGCTACGGCGCCTATGCTTTCTGCTGAGCGTAAACAACTGATCGACATTGCCTGGCAATCACTGCATCACGGCCTGGCGCACGGCAGCCCACTGCAACCTGACAGCTCCGGGTTCGACGCTGTGTTGTCTGCACCCGGTGCAAGCTTTGTCACCTTGCACCGACACGAACAATTACGCGGCTGTATCGGCAGCCTTGAGGCACACCGGCCGCTGGCAACTGATGTCGCACAAAACACCTACTCTGCCGCGTTCCGCGATCCGCGTTTTCCACCGCTGGATAACAATGAACTTGATGGACTAACACTGGATATTTCCGTGCTTGGAAAACCCGAAGCTATAATATTTTCGTCAGAGCAGGATTTAATACAGCAGCTGCGCCCCGATATTGACGGACTGATTCTTATTGACAACGGACAACGAGGTACATTTCTGCCCTCGGTATGGGAAGCTCTGCCGCAGCCGGAAAAGTTTCTTCGTCAGTTAAAACGCAAGGCAGGGCTGAGCGAGGACTACTGGTCGGATACGTTGCAGGTCATGCGCTATACCACAGAAAAATTTGGCCACCCGATGTAGGGTTAGCGACTTGAGTACAGACAGCGCCCCGTTGAACCGGGCAGACAGGTACGTTCATTAATCCAGATAGCGTTATCCAGCACTGCACCCGTAAAGTCTGCGCCTTCAATATCAGCGCCACTCAAATTCGCATAGGCCAGATTACTCTTGAGCAGAAGCGCTCCGCGCAGATTGGCACCCCGTAGTGTCGCACCAAAGAAATTCGTACTGGACAGATCAGCATCGGAAAAATCGGAAAAATCCAGACGCGCATAATCAAACCGGGCGCCGCTGAAATTTGTCTCTCTCAGGTGTGCCAGCTCCAGGCGCGCATTCGACAACTGCGCACCGACCAGATATGCACCATCCAGTTTCGCCCCGGAAAGATTGCAGTTATTCCAGTTAACACCCGGCCGGGGAGCCGCACTGCAATCCGGCGGCACCTGCTCCGGCTCGATCTCTTCAAGCAGAAAACTGATAGCAAGCCCGACAAGCACTACCACGGTAAAAATGATCGGGTAGCGATACAACACCCCGTTGCGGTGTGCACTGTGTGCTACCTGGTATTTCAACTGACGATGACGTAACGCTTCACCGGTTTCGGACTGACGACGTTCCTGCCCACTACGTCGTTCCTTGACAGCCTGCGACACTTCAGGGCCACGGTCGCGGCGATCACCCGGCTCACGCTCATCTTCCCGCATTCGCGCCATCAGTAATTGCTGATGCTTTTCTTCACCCTGTGGCAACATCATCACCTCCGGAATCAATTCCGGATAGTCAGCGACGGGTGCCCACCTGCCATCATCGTCCGATTTCAGCTCGTCGTCGTCACAAATGCGCCCCAGCAAAATATAGCGACTGATCTGGCGATCCGGGTAGGGGCCACGCACTACACCATCCCGGCGTGTATACCAAAGCACCCGCCTGAGCCTGTTTTCGGTCATTCCATTCCTTTTCGGTAATTCCGCTGTCGTTCACTTAGCGGTCTGAATGATGCAGTATAGATGCCAGTTTTACGAAACAGGCTGCCTAATGGAAACCCCCGGATCTATACCCGGCACAGCACCACTTACCAGCACTGCCACCGCTGTTGCGGCGGTTCGCTGGCAGGTTGGACAGCTGTTGCAGGCCACCGTGCTGGAAAGCAATATCGGCAAGGTGTTGCTTGCCATAGGTAATCGGCAGGTCAGCAGCGAGACTTCACTGTTACTGGGTAAAGGGCAACAGCTCACCGTACAGGTTCGCAGTCTGGGCGACCTGCCAGTGCTACGCATCACATCAGGCCTGAATATAACGCCGCTTACGCAAGCAATACGCACCCTGCTTCCCCAGCAGGGTTCGATGACACCACTGCTGGCCAGTCTGGCCCGACTGACGCAAACTGCCAACCCGCCCGTCCCGCCGCTGATCCGCAATCTGACCCGTCTTATCGTAAACAATCTGGCGGATACCACGGCCGCAAGCCAGCCAGCGACGCTACGCTCGGCAATAGAGCGCTCCGGATTGTTCCTCGAGCGCCAACTCACCCAACAAGCGAGCGCCGGTACAACATCAAATCCTGTTCCTGTGTCGGCGATTCAAAGTGACTTCAAGGCCAATCTGCTGCAATTGATCCACCAGTTACGAAACTGGCCAGGTAGTAGCGCGCCGAGCAGTCCACCCACACAAGCTTCAGGCACAGCAACAACACCTGCCACGGTTGTACCGACCGGCACACCCTTGCCACCCGCTCCGGCAACGTCAAGTGATTCATCCTCAATCGGCACTCCGCCACGCAGCAATGCGCCTGTCGTTAACACAGGGCAGACCGCCGCAAACCCGGCCCAGGCCCAGGCCCAAACACCCACAACAGATACCGGGCAGGTACGCCAGACGCTACAACCCGGCGTACAAATCCCACTTGCCGATTCACGTCCACTGGCTGCACCTCCTCTGGCAACCACAGTGACCAGTACTGCAGCCGGCGCTACATCAGGAACTTCACCCGGGGCCCTTCCCGGCGCACCACCGCCTTTTCCCGGTGCCGTACCGGCACCACAAGCCGCCGCCAGAGTGACGATTGATCTGGTCAACCGGATCGGCAGCCTGAATACCGAACTGCTACGACAGACCGAAGCGGCACTGGCACGTGTCCAGTTACACCAGCTGGCCAGTCAACCACGCGATGCCGAGCGCAGCTTACTGGAGTGGTTACTGGAACTGCCTGTACGGCGCGGTGACGAAATCGATTTATGGTCGATGCGTATCGCACGTGAAAAACAGGAGAACGCTGCAGAAAAACAGAAGCCTCAACGCAGATGGTCAGTACAACTGGCATTTGATTTACCGGGTCTTGGTCCGGTACAGGCACAAGTCACGCTAAACGGAGAACAGGTTTCAACCCGTTTCTGGACCGGGAATGAAGAAGCGCTGCCACTGTTTCAGGAACATTTGCAAGAACTGCATAACATGCTTGGCAACGTCGGTCTGGAAGTCGGAGAACTGGATTGCGTACCGGGGTCGATACCGGTCAAAGCAGCAGCACCCTCACTGATCCGGGAAAAAGTATGAGCGAGAATAACAAGCCGCTACCGCTTGCCGTTGCATTGCAATATGACGGCGATAGCGCGCCACGTGTTACCGCAAAAGGCCGCGATGCACTGGCAGAACAGATTTTACAGATAGCCCGTCAGCACGGAATCCCCATACAGGAAAACCAGCCACTGGCATCGCTGCTGGCAAACATAGAAACGGGTGATGAAATTCCGGAAGCCTTGTACCTGGCAGTGGCGCAGGTGATTTCCTTTGCCTATTACCTGTCCGGAAAAGTGCCGGAGACCGGCACCGAATAGAATGTTTCAGGCAGCGCCGCGTTGCATCAACACCAGTAACTCGGCTTCGCCGTGCGTCAGCCCGCAAGTGTCAACCAGCTCATCAACATTCGCGCCCTTGTTGACCAGTTGGCTGGCCTGATTATAGGGACGTTCGCCAACCGAACGCATTTCAAGCCCGTTCTGGCGTTCGATAATGCGCTGCATTTGTTGCTCCAGTCGAAGCACGTGCTCTCCTGCACCGACCGAAGCATTGCACAGTGCGCCCAGTTCCTGCTCCAGCTGGTGAACCCGTTCACCGGCACTGGCGGATTTTTCGCGGAGCAATAACAACTCATGCCTGAATCCGCGCATGCTGGAAAACTGAAATGCCACAACAGCCATCAGGCCTGCTGTCAGTACTGAAAGAATAATAATAGTCATGATGTCACCTTACGCGTATTCATCGATTTGTGATCCATCATCCTTGCGTGGTTTGCGTTTGTCCTGTCTGTCTTTGTGCTCAGCATCCGGTTTGCGTTGCGGCTCTTTATTGGCCTCGCCCGGACGCGCGCCCGGCTGGCCGGGAAGGATACGATAGGCTGGTGGCAAGTTGCCGATTTCGCCCATGTCTGCATATCCGTGAGAGCCACTGGCCTTTACCAGTCAGAGACTGGCCAGCTCGTCCCACTCCTCGTCTGTGAGTAGTTTGTTGAGGTCAACCAGAATCAACAGTTCTTTCTCCTGGCTGACGACACCCTGTATGTAGTTGGAGCTTTCGTCACTGCCGACATTCGGCGCTGACTCAATCTCGGAGCTGTTAACGTCAACCACTTCGGCAACACAATCCACCAGAATACCCACCACATGTTTAGCGGTTTCGATAATGACAATACGGGAAGAATCAGTGACTTCCGTGGTCGTCAGACCCAGACGGATGCGGGTATCGATAACCGTCACTACATTGCCGCGCAGATTGATGATTCCAAGTACATAATGAGGTGCCCCGGGTACCGGCGCGATCTCTGATATGCGCAGAACTTCCTGCACCTGCATGACGTTAATACCGTACAATTCCTCCGACAAACGGAAGGTAACCCATTGAACTACAGAATCATTTGAGTTTTCACTGGCAACTGCACTGGACATATCAGAACCTCATTCCTGTTTGGTCAAACCGTGACAGGCCGTCAAAAAGCGGTCACCATCACCCTTGTACTGAAAAATGCAGTTTTCATGCCATTCCATCGACAAGTTGCTGAGTCAGCTCGTCGATATCCAGCAAGGCACACATCTGGTTGATTACTGTGCCAGCCAGCCACAGGCGCTTACCAGCTGCGCTGCGCCACTTCACCTGCTCGGCATCCAGTTCGATCACATCACCGATTTTCGTGCAGGCCAGCGACCAGCGGCCTTCATCTATCACAACCAGATGGGCAGAACGTTCGGAGATATCTTCATCAAGTTGCGTAACGCGATCTTTCGGTAATACAAAACGTGCCGTATCAACCACTTTCGACTGCACACCCTGATACGGCGTAACACCAAGAAACAGCGATGAATGACCCGGCATTTCTGTCAGTCCATGTTCGTTGGGTACCACACCCTTAAGCTTTACCAGCGGCACAGCCAGAGTCAGACCGGCAACTTCAAACAACAATGCCTGGAATCGTGTCTGTGCCCAATCAGGCACGCCGTCTACCCGTAAAGGTTGTGGTGATTCGGTTACGGGTTCCGGTGTGGCTGCCGGGGACAGTACTTCAACCGGCGCATCGGCTTTCGGCAATGATTCCGTTTCATCGGTAAGTAATGCATCCAGATAAGCACTCAGTGCCAGCTTCTGTTCCAGCAAGGTTTCGTCACGTATTCCCGTTTTCATCACGAAGCTGCCTTCGCCAGCGGTACCGGTTCAGTCTGCAACCAACGCACCAACGATGCATAGGCTTCTGTCCCGCGTGCAGACGGGCTGTGCAAACTGATGGGGATACCGTCGCGGCTGGCTTCGCGGAACAGTGTGTCGACAGGAATAACGCGTGTCCACAAATGATCGCCATGCTGATCGCGCATCGCCCGCAACGCATCGGTCGAAGCGCGTGTGCGCCGGTCAAAAAAAGTAGGGATGATGGTATAGGCCAATGTGCCACCACGCGATCTGCCAATCATTTGCAGCGTGTGCAGCATGCGCTCCAGTCCCTTTAAAGCCAGAAACTCGGTTTGTACGGGAATCAATAATTGCTCGCAGGCTGCCAGTGCGTTAACCATAAGAATGCCCAACATGGGCGGGCAATCCATAAGCACATAATCAAATTGTCCGGACAGGCGTTTGAGCGCCTCGGTAATCACCAGTCCCATACCATCACGGGCACCAAGCTGGCGATCCAGTGTCGCCATAGCCGTAGAAGCCGGCATCAGTGTCATGCCATTTACACCGGTGGGATATAACAGTTTATCCAGCGCATCGATGGGCTTAGCACCGGCTTTTGCATCGAACAGGGTATAGACACTGTATGTAATGCCGTCCGGATCCAGCCTGAAATAGGACGTAAGTGAACCCTGTGGATCCAGATCCATCAGCAACACGCGTTTCCCTTGTTGCGCCAACAGGCCGCCCACTGTCACTGCCGTAGTGGTTTTTCCAACACCACCTTTCTGGTTTGAGACAGTCCAGATGATCAAGGCGTCACGCCTTCACTGACAGGCGTGCGAGCCGCATCACGTTCTGCCTGCAAGTGCTCCGCACCCTCGCTGACGCGTGGGTCAGCGCCATTCATTATAACCAGCACCACACGCCGGTTTCGGGAACGACCTTGCGCAGTATCATTGCCGGTGATCGGACGATACTCGCCATACCCGATCGCAGCCATGCGATCCGGTCTCACCCCAAGACGAGTAAACAGATGAACCACACTGGCTGCCCGGGCAGCTGACAGTTCCCAGTTGGAACGAAACTCGAAATTGTCGATGGGTACGTTATCGGTGAAGCCCTCGACATGAATGGTATTGTTCAGCGGTGCAAGCGTTTCTGCCAGTTTTTGCAACACTGGCTGAGAACCAGGTGACAGCTCTGCGGCACCGGAACCAAACAGGATACTCGATTTTATTTCCACTTCGATCCAGCGCTTGTCTCTACGCACATCGATCAAACCGGCATCGACAAGTTCCGACATATCCTTTTCAATTGAATCAGCCAGCGCCTCGGAGGCTGCGTCAATCCTTTCTTCTTCCTCAGCTGCTTTCTTTTCTGCTTCAAGCTCAGATTTTTTCTGTTCTTCCCTGATTTTCTTTTCAAGCTTTTCGCGGATATCACGCTCCGGCAGAGGTATCCGGAACAATTCAATAACCGGCTTGCTGCGATCAAGAGGTGTTTCGGATTGTAACGGTGAGCGCATCACGTTACCGACCTGTATCGGATCGAGACTGCGTGTCGGGTCCGAGAAAGCCGCTACCATCGAGTCCGACAGAACCCGGTACTTGCCTTCGTTAACCGATGAGATGGAATACATGACAACAAAGAACGCGAACAGCAAAGTAATAAAATCCGCATAGGACACCAGCCACCGTTCGTGGTTTTCGGGTTCTTCTACGCGTTTTCTTCTTGCCATGACGTATATCCCGCGCTACTCACAGCCGCTACAGATAATATCCCTGCAACTTGGTTTCAATGTTGCGAGGATTCTCACCTTCGGCAATTGAAATAACACCTTCTACTATCATTTCGCGGAACTGGCCCTGAGCGTGAACCTGGCTCTTCAGCTTGTTGGCCGCTGGCAGGAACAACAGATTGGCGAAGCCGATGCCATAGATGGTCGCAACAAATGCTGTTGCAATGCCGCCACCCAGCGCAGAGGGATCGGCCAGGTTATTCATAACATGGATCAAACCCATGACTGCACCGATAATACCAATGGTCGGACTGTAACCGCCCATGCCCTCGAACACTTTGGCCGCCTGGGTGTCCTGATGTTCCTTGTTGTCAATTTCAACTTCCAGTATTGAACGAATGACCTCCGGTTCGCTGCCATCAACCAGTAACTGCAGTCCTTTACGGGCAAACGCATCCGGCTCTTCTTCGGCTATCGCTTCAAGACCCAGCAAACCTTCACGGCGCGCTATATTGCTCCAGTTAACAATTTTTTCAGCTGCTTCTTCAGGCTGAAGTTTCACCGGGAAAATCACCCACACAGAAATTTTCATGGCGCGCACAAACGTTCGTATCGGTGTCTGTACCATCACCGCCCCGAGCGTTCCGCCGGCAACGATCACGAATGCCGTCAACTGTACCAGCGACGACATATGCCCGCCTTCCAGAATATTGCCGCCGAGTATGGCAACCAGCGCAAGCATGAAGCCCGTCAGGCTGAGTATATCCATACGCTAGTGTCCTGCCGCCTGGGAAATGCTTGGGCCGATTTCATGTAACGCCAGCACTTGATCACTAAGACCGGCTTCTGCAACCGCCATAGGCATGCCGTATATCACACTACTTTCCTCATCCTGACTCCAGACTGTAGCGCCCTGTTTTTTAAGCGCTCGCACACCTTCGCGCCCGTCGGCACCCATACCTGTAAGCACCACCGCTAATGTTTTTCCGCCGAATACTGTAGCGACCGAATCGAATGTGACGTCGGCACAGGGTTTGTAATGCAGGTTCGCTGCGCCATCCCCTATCACAACCTGTACTTCACCCGCCTGTTGCTTCAGGGTAAGCTGTTTTCCACCCGGTGCGATTAACACCTGTCCGGGGCGCAGAACATCGCCTTCTTCCGCTTCCTTGACTGCCACAGCACACTGCTGGTCCAGCCGTGTAGCGAATGCCTGGGTAAAACTTGCCGGCATGTGCTGGACCACCAGAACAGGCAGTCGAAAATCAGCAGGTAATCGTGTTAGCACCTGTGTAAGCGCAACCGGGCCACCGGTAGAACATGCAATCGCTATCACCTGGTGCTGACCTCTGCGAGTTGCCGGTGCAGTCCTGCGTACTGGCGGCGCGCGCGTCGGTGAAGCTGCCTGCGCGCGGACAGTACCGGGTGCCGCTGTTACCGGTCGTCTCGGTGAATGTTGTTTTGCTACGGCAAGAATGCGCTGACACAGCAGCTGTTTGGCTTTCTCTCGATCCTTTGCAATATCTTCGAAACGTTTGGGAAGAAAATCTACAGCGCCGGCTTCCAGCGCATCAAGCGTAGCCTTGGCACCATCGTGCGTCAGTGAAGAAAACATCAAAATGGGTAACGGGTTCGATTGCATGATTTTTCGAACCGCAGTGATGCCGTCCATAACAGGCATCTCGATATCCATAGTCACCACATCCGGCTTTAATGCGGCAACCTGCTCAATGGCTTCTTTGCCATTAGCCGCAGTGCCGATCACCTTCAGTGAGGCATCAGCTTCCAGTATTTCAACGATACGCCGGCGAAAGAATCCGGAATCATCGACGACCAGTACCCGTGTAACCATGGACCCTGTTCCTTGAATCCTGCACCGATCGGTGCACAACTGTCATTGACACATCTATTCCCTGGCAATATCGCCTTGTTGTCTCCGGAATAGCCACTCACTCCACATTCCTTGCTACATGTGCTTGGCGTAAGCCCTCATCAGGCTTGGCACGTCAAGAATCAGCGCTATCCGCCCGTCACCGGTAATTGTTGCGCCAGCGAAGCCTGCAAGTCCCTGCAGAAATGCACCCAGCGGCTTAATCACAACTTCTTCCTGACCCACCAGCTGCTCGACGACAAATCCAACCCGCTGACTACCTACATTAACTACCACCACATGTTTGATCGTTTCTTCATGCTCAGGGGAACCACTTTTCACCAGCCACTCACGCAGATAGAACAAGGGTAAGGCTCTGTCCCGAACCATGACCACCAACTGGCCATCTACAATGCTGGTACGCTCTGTATTCAGATCAAATATTTCGCTGACACTTCCAAGCGGCAACGCAAATGGCTGATCACCCAACTTGACCATCAAGGTCGGCATAATCGCTAGTGTCAGCGGCACACGGATGGTCAAACGACTTCCCTTGCCGAGTTCAGAATCGATTTCAACACTGCCATTGAGCTGACCGATACGGGTCTTGACGACATCCATACCGACACCTCGCCCGGAGACATCGGAGATTTGTTCCTTGGTGGAAAAACCGGCCGCAAAAATCAGGTTGTAACAATCCTTGTCGTCCAGACGCGCGGCGGAGTCTGCATCCATCATCCCTTTCTCTACTGCTTTGCAACGCAGTACATCGGCATCCATACCCTTGCCATCATCTTCGATAGATAACAGGATATGATCCCCTTCCTGTTCAGCTGCCAGCACAACCGTACCCTGTCGGGACTTACCGGCGGCTTCGCGTTCATCCGGGCTTTCAATGCCGTGGTCGACCGCATTACGTACCAGGTGAACCAGAGGGTCGGCCAGCGCCTCGACAAGATTTTTGTCGAGATCCGTATCCTCACCCTGCATTTCAAGATTGATTTCCTTGTTCATACTTCGGGCCAGATCACGCACCACGCGCGGGAAGCGACCGAACACTTTTTTGATCGGTTGCATGCGCGTCTTCATCACAGCGTTCTGCAAGTCTGCCGTCACCACATCAAGGTTCGCGATAGCCAGGGAAACATCTTCGTTGGCAAGCGACTCTTTGAGATTGGAGAGACGATTCCTCGCAAGTACCAGTTCGCCAACCATATTCATAATTTCGTCGAGACGCCCGGTGTCGACACGTACCGTTGTCTCTGCCTTGGTAGCCGGTGTTGCCGCAGGCTTTGCCTTCGGTTTTTCGGCTTTGGGTTGTTCTTTTTCGACTACAGGCGCTGCTGTTACAGCTTTCGGTGTCGGACTTGCCGTATTGTCCGTCGCATCTGCACTAACTTTCGGCCCTTTGCCGTCACCGTGTAACTGATCAAGCAGTGCATCGAATTCTTCTTCGGTGATATCGTCTCCGCCGGTCACTGAAGCAGCGACCGGGGCTGCATCAACAGTGGAGCCTTTACCGTCTCCATGTAACTGGTCGAGAAGCGCATCAAATTCTTCTTCGGTGATATCATCACCACCGGCAACACTGGCTGTTTCAGTTTTACCAGAAGTTTCTCCGGCCTTGTCCAGCATCGCTTCAAACTCTTTGTCCATATCATCAGCAGATGGTTCTTCAACAGCTGCCGGGGTTGCTTCTGTAGCAACAGCACCTGAGGGAACAGCCAGGGCCTCAAGTGCTTTTAGCAACTCAGGCTCTGCCGGTGTAGGCATTTCTCCGCCCTGAATTTCGGCGAACATGCTGTTCACCACGTCCAGCACCTGCAGGACAACGTCCATCAGGTCACCATCTACCGCACGCTCTCCGTTGCGTAAAATATTAAATACATCTTCTGCGCGGTGACAGACATCGACCAGGCCATCCAGACCCAGGAAGCTGCCACCACCTTTTATGGTATGAAAACTCCGGAACACACCGTTGAGCATGTCCATATCATCCGGACTTTGTTCAAGCTCAACCAGCTCCTCATTGAGGCGCTCGAGTATCTCGCCGGCTTCAACCAGAAAGTCCTGCAGAATCTCGTCGTCAGCATCAAGACTCATTTTTATATTCCCTCAAAATCCCAGACTGGACAATAGATCATCAACTTCATCCTGGCCGGATACCGCTCCAGCGCTATCCACACCGGGAACAGCAGGGCCAACACCTTGCATAATATCTTCCTTCTCAGGCGCCGCCTTGAGCACAGGTGATTGCTCATTCTTCTGTGTATCATCGACATCGCCTGACAAACGAATTAACCCGACAAGGTTTTCTTCAACCTCCTGCACCAGAGTGATCACCCTGCGTAAAATCTGGCCTGTTAAATCCTGAAAGTCCTGCGCCATCATGATGTCAGATAAACCCGTATGAATTTGATCAGTGCTTTCTGTCGTAACTGTCAGGAATTCATCAATCTCTTTACTCATGCTGCGAAATTCTTCGACATCCATATTCTGATTACGGAAACGATCCCATTTTTCGTGCAAATCATCAGCGCGATTTTTCAGATCCTCGGAAATTGGCAGCGCTACCTCTACCGCAGTAAGCGTACGATTGGCAGAACTCTCGGTCATTTCAATAACGTGGTTCAAACGCGCCTTGGCATCGGGTATGTCAGACTCTGCCAGTGATTGCATGCGATCATCAACGGCAAAACTGTTGATCGATTCGTGCAATTGGCGGGTCATTTTCCCAAGCTCCTGAAACAGGGTCTTCTCGCGCATGCGACCCAGTTGCTCGATGATTTGCTCAGCCTGTTCGCCGTTACCGGATTCCAGTTCGGTGACCAGCAAACGTGCATTCTCCAGAAGGGTGTCGTTCTCCACTTCGTCTGCAACTTCCATACTGCTACCCCGCTGTCGCTTCGAGACGTTCAAAGATCTTGTCGATCTTTTCTTTCAGCGTCACGGCAGTGAATGGTTTAACCACATAGCCGTTTACCCCAGCCTGCGCCGCCTCAATAATCTGATCCCGTTTTGATTCAGCCGTTACCATCAGCACCGGGAGTGAGGACAGCTTCTCGTCCTGTCGAACAGCTTTCAACAGCTCAATGCCGGTCATGCCGGGCATATTCCAGTCGGTTACCAGAAAATCAAAGCTTCCACTCTGTAACATCGGCAACGCAGTATTACCGTCATCCGCTTCCTGCGTATTGTTGAACCCCAGATCACGCAACAGGTTCTTGATGATGCGCCGCATCGTGGAAAAATCATCCACGATGAGAATTTTCATATCAGTGTCCAAGGGTATTCTCCCGTCTCACGCTGTAAGTGTTACTTGCCAGTCCATTCGCCCATGCGGGCCCGTAATCGAATCAGTGCCTGACCGTGAATCTGGCAAACGCGGGACTCGCTGACACCGAGCACCTCGCCGATTTCACGCAGGTTCAGTTCTTCGTCGTAATACATTGCCATCACCAGACGCTCGCGTTCAGGCAGTCCTGATATCGCGTGCGCCAGGGCAGCCTTGAAGTCAGATTTATGCAGGCTGTCGAGTGGCTCGTTACGAGGCTCTCCAGCACCGGTCTGCGGTGCTTCTTCGCCATTGATCCCGGCGTCATCAATACTGAACACGCGACAACCGGTAGCATCCTGAAGTATCCGGTGATACTCATTGAGGTTAATGCCAAGTTTTTCTGCAACCTCAACATCCCGTGCATCCCGACCTTCCTCGTTTTCGATACTGCGCACCGCTTCGGCAACCTGTCTTGCCTTGCGGTGTACCGAACGTGGCGTCCAGTCAGTACGACGGATTTCGTCCAGCATGGAACCGCGAATACGAATACCGGCATAGGTCTCGAAGCTGGCACCCTGCGTGGCATCGTAATTTCGGGAAGCCTCCAGCAGGCCAATCATACCGGCCTGTATCAGGTCATCAGCCTGTACACTCGGTGGCAAGCGGCTCATCAGGTGGTAGGCGATACGCTTTACCAGAGCAGCGTGTTTGACGACAAGGTCGTCACTTTCGGGGTCGGGGGTAGCAACGTACATAGCAGCTCCATTCATACCGGCATCTCCATGCGTCCATTGTGCGACTGGATCAGGCGCTCGACAAAAAATTCAAGGTGTCCGCCGGCAACACTCGGTACAGGCCATTTATCGGTTTTCTGTGCAAGATTCTTGAATGCCATTGAAGAACGGCTGCGTGGGTAAGCCTGCACCACGGCGCGTTGCTTGCGAACAGCTTTCTTCAAATAGTCGTCATAGGGAATAGTCCCCATAAACTCCATCGTTACATCGAGGTAACGTTCGGTAACCCGTGATATCTTGTTAAACAATTCCCTTCCCTCCTGAGCGCTGTGGGCCTGATTTGCAAGCACCCGGAATCGCTGAATGCCGTATTCGACGTTCAGCACCTTGATGAGTGCATAGGCATCCGTTATTGATGCGGGTTCATCGCAAACCACCACCACAACTTCCTGGGCGGCGCGACTAAAACTGGTAACACTTTCATTAATTCCGGCGGCTGTGTCGATAATCAGTGTATCGACATCATGAGTCAGTTCGCTGAAGGCGCGAATCAAGCCGGCATTCTCCACGGTAGATAATTCGGCCAGACGCTTTACACCGGATGAGGCCGGAACGACCATAATCCCGGAAGGTCCGGTCAGGATGATCTCTTCAAGCGTGCGTTCACCATCGATAACGTGTGAAAGATTTTTTTCGGGATGCAAGCCCAGCAATACATCAATGTTGGCAAGACTGAGGTCGGCATCAAGCAGCATGACCTGCTTGCCGGCATCCGCCATCGACACGGCAAGATTGACTGAGACATTGGTCTTTCCCACCCCGCCTTTTCCGCTGGTGACTGCTATAACTCTTACTGGATTCGGTTGTGCCATACGTCGTAGTCCGGCTGCCTGATCAACTTGCATTTCAGACATGTACATTTGCCCGGTACCCTCCATATGTTTCAGCCATTAACGATTCTGTGGGAAGCACCTGATCAGTCACCAGCTCTGCCGCTTGCTGTACCAGTTCGCTGGCGCGAGCAACGTGCAGGTCTTCCGGCACTCTTTGACCATTGGTGACAAAACGTAACGGAAGCTGTTGTTCGATGACGGCTGAAAGCACACCACCCAGACTGGCCGCCTCATCAAGCTTGGTGAGGATTGCGCCGTCCAGCGCTACACCGGAAAACGCGCGGATCGTTTCATTCAGGACTGAGGGGTGAACGGTAGCGGACAACACCAGTAAAGTACGAATCGGAATACCGGTGTCAGCCAACGTAGCAAACTGTTCGGTCAGGCGAACATCACGCTGGCTCATGCCGGCGGTATCGATCAACACCAGACGCTTGTCAGACAAGCTGTTGAGCGTGGAACGTAGTTCATTATGATCTGACGCCACCTGAACCGGAATGCCCAGCAGGCGGCCATAGGTCATCAATTGCTCATGTGCACCGATGCGATAGCTGTCGGTGGTGACCAGTGCAACGTGACGCTGGCCGTGGCGAAGCACATAACGTGCAGCCAGTTTGGCGATGCTGGTAGTTTTCCCCACTCCGGTAGAACCTACCAGCGCGACAATACCACCTTCATCCATAAAATCGTGATCGGCAACCGGTACATTGGCCGCCAGTTCCTGCAAGGTCAGTTGCCAGGCCTGCTCATCGTCCCGCGCCCGTGTGGCAGGTGCAGAAACCCGTTCAATTAAAGTGTTGCTCAATTCCATACCCGTAAGACGACGTATAACACTGGCATGCAAGGGCTGGCGGTGTTTCACATCACCCCAGGCGAGGTGTGCAAGCTGGTTTTCCAGCAACCCGCGGAGTTGTTTGATTTCGTCCCGCATGGCGACAATGGAGGGGTCTTGTGCCCAGTCAACGGAGGTCGGCGTAGTGGCAGCCGGTACGGCAAGGTCTGCGTTTCCGGTATAGGTATCAGCAGCCGGGTTAGTGTTCTCCGGTGCTCCGTCATCCAGCAGCTCGGTGTCGTAATCAAGTGCAGCGATGATCTCTATTCCACCTTCAACCTTGTTGTTGGAGAGGATAACTGCATCGGACCCCAGCGCTTCGCGTACCAGGCGAATCGCCTGGCGCATGTCCGGTGCAAAAAAACGTTTAACCTTCATGTCAGCACCTCGTAAATGTCTGTCGTCATCAACCCGATATCCACTTGCCTGCTACCTGATTTCATGCTGTCGTACCCCCTTGCTGAACACCGAGACCCGGCGTATCACTTCCTATATTCGCAACGACTTTTATCTGCTTGTTATCCGGTATCTCGTTGTAGGCCAATACGTGCAACATGGTGATACTGTGCCTGACCAAACGCGCCAGCCAGGCTCGAATCGCCGGTGTCACCAACAGGATCGCCGGCTGCCCGGCCGACTCTTGTCGCTGGGCACTTTCTGCCAACGACTGATGCATCCTTTCGGCCAGTCCCGGTTCGATTCCGGCACCGCCCTCAGCAACCGCCTGAATCGAAGTTTGCAATATCTGTTCCAGAGAGGGATCGAGTGTGATGACTTGCAACTCAGGCCCCATCCCATTGATATGCTGGATAATTGAGCGGCCCAGCGAGACACGTACCGCTGCGGTCAAAGCGCCGGGTTCTTGACTCCTGGCACCGGCTTCGGCCAGCGTCTCAGCAATCGTGCGCATATCCTTGACGGGGATTCGCTCTTCCAGAAGATTCTGCAAGACCTTCAGTACAACGCCAATGGTAAGTGTCTTCGGCACCAGATCCTCCACCAGTTTGGGGGCATTCTTGGCCAGCACATCGAGTAATTGCTGCACTTCCTCGTGACCAATCAGTTCGTGGGCATGGCTCTGTAGCAATTCGCTGAGATGGGTGGCCACAACGGTACTGGCATCCACCACGGTGTAGCCCAGTGTCTGCGCATTATCGCGTTCAGATGGCGCGATCCATACTGCCTCCAGCCCGAATGCCGGGTCGCGTGTTTCCACGCCCTGCAAGGTGCCAAACACCCGGCCCGGGTTAATCGCCAGCTCACGATCCGGATAGATCTCGGCTTCGCCTACCGGGACACCCATCAATAAGATGCGGTAAGCGTTCGGTGCCAGCTCAAGGTTGTCACGGATGTGTACCGGTTGAACCAGAAAGCCCAGTTCCTGTGAGAGCTTCTTGCGCACACCTTTGATGCGATCCATCATTTGTCCGCCCTGAGTACGATCTACCAGCGGGATCAAACGGTAGCCAACTTCCAGGCCGATAATATCGACCGGCCCGACATCCTCCCAGCTAAGATCACGTGCTTCCGGCGATGCTTCCTGCTCGGCAGGTTCTACCAGAGCAGGCATCAATTCCTGCTGCTGACGTTTCCAGGAGTAATACGCGCCGGCGCCTGCAGCGGCAGCCAGTGTCAGGAAAGCAAAGTTCGGCATGCCCGGGATGATTCCCATAAATCCCATGATGGCGCTAACCACGGCCAATACCATCGGGTTACCAAACATCTGGCTCATCACCTGATCGGACATTTTTGTTTCGCCGGAAACCCGGGTAACAATAATTGCTGTCGCGGATGACAGCACCAGTGAAGGAATTTGTGCGACAAGACCATCACCGATGGTCAGCAAGGTGTAATTGCGCAAAGCATCGCCTATTTGCATATCGAACTGCAACGTACCGATAGCCAGTCCGCCGATGATATTGATAAACAGAATCAGAATGCCGGCGATGGCGTCACCGCGCACAAACTTGGATGCACCATCCATGGCTCCGTAGAAGTCCGCTTCGCGGGTTACATCTTCCCGGCGCGTCCGTGCCTCATCCTGATCAATCATGCCGGCGTTGAGGTCTGCGTCAATCGCCATCTGCTTGCCGGGCATGGCATCGAGAGTGAATCGTGCGCTAACCTCCGAGACACGACCGGCACCTTTGGTGACCACCACAAAGTTGATAATCACCAGAATAGAAAACACTACCAGACCGACGGCGTAGTTTCCGCCCACCACAAAGTCACCGAATGACTCAATGACCTTGCCGGCCGATGCTGTTCCGGTATGACCGTTCAGTAACACAACACGTGTCGATGCCACATTCAGCGCCAGGCGTAACAAAGTGACCACCAGCAGAACGGTGGGGAATACCCCGAAGTCCAGTGGCCGCAACGCATACACGGTGACCAGAAGAATGGCTAATGAAAGTGTAATATTAAAGGTGAAGAACAAATCCAGTGCGATCGGCGGCATTGGTACAATGACCATTGCCAGCATCATCACCAGCAGGATCGGAGCACCGAGTCCTTGCCGTACGGCACCCTGAAAAGAAAATGTTGCTACATCAGTTGCCATGGTTAATCACCTTCTGTTGTTTTATTGTCGCGGCTGGGACCCTGGAAGAAGTCTTCCGGTACCGGAACCTTGTCGGGGCGGTCAGGCACAATACCGCCACGTGCACTGGCTTTAAGCTGGAATACGTAGGCCAGAATCTGTGCGACGGCAAGATACAAACCGCCCGGCACTTCCTGATCAATCTCTGTGCTGTAGTAGAGTGCGCGTGCCAGTGGGGGTGCCTCGAACAAGGGCACCTTGTTGGCAACCGCCACGGTACGAATCTGGCTGGCAATAAGCTCCACACCCTTGGCAACAACCAGAGGTGCCGCCATCGTCTCAGGGTCATAACGCAACGCAATGGCATAGTGGCTCGGGTTAGTGATAACCACGTCGGCCTTGGGAATCTCGGACATCATGCGGCGCTGAGCAATCTCGCGTTGCATGGCTCGCACCCGCGATTTCACTTCAGGTTTACCTTCTGTATTTTTGTTCTCGTCCTTGAGTTCCTGATGCGTCATCTTCAGATTCTTGGCGTGGTCCCATAGCTGGAATGGAACATCAATGCCTGCAATCAGTAACAGTGAAGTACTAAGCACAATGAATGAGTTGGAAAGAATATGCCCGGTGTGAGCGAGACCGTTTTCGACAGACTCACGGCCCAGCCCCATCAACTCCGGCATATAGCCCATAAGCAACCAGGCACCTACACTACCGATGAGAATAAACTTGGCCAACGCCTTGACCAGTTCCACCAGACCGCGCACGGCAAAGATACGTTTTATCCCTTTGAGAGGGTTCAGCTTGTCGGGCTTGAAACTGAGTGATTCAACACTGAAGTTCCAGCCACCCAGCACGGCTGGTGAGGCAACTGCCGTTAGCACCATGACCAGCATAAAAGGGGATAACAACAGAAGACCGTCATAGATCGCTTCCTGAAGAATTTCCAGTACCGCCCAGCGGTCAAATGCCTTTTCCCGCTCAAAGTCGAGCCCCAGACTCATGACTTTGCCGAGCTGGGCCACCATCGATCCGCCCATTATTGACAGGCTGATGGCAGCCACCACCAACATGGCCATGGTGGTCATTTCTTTCGAGCGGGGAACCTGACCTTTGGTGCGCGCCTCTTCCTGGCGTTTGGGGGTCGCTTCTTCGGTTTTTTCCTGACCGTCTTCGTTCTCAGCCATGCTAGCGCCCTCCCGGCCCGAGACTGATGGCCGCGCGAAAAGCGCCTTCCAGAAGATGCTCCATTTGTGGCAACAGGTTAGCGATTGCAAACATCAGCACGATAAACCCCAGCGTCAGAGTCACTGGAAACCCGACACCAAACACATTGAGCTGTGGTGCAGAACGACTGACGACACCGAAAGACAGATTAACCAGCAGTATCGATGCAACCGCCGGCAACGCTACCATGATAGCGTCGGCAAACATGCGCGACCCCCACCCTGCTACATTACGGAATTCTTCCCGTGTCAGGCTATCTATCCCGATGGGTAAAGAGTGGAAGCTATCGACAAGCGCATGGATCAGCGCCAGATGTCCGTTGAGTGACAAAAACAGCAAGGTAGCGATAACTACATAGTACTGACCAATCACCGGCACACTGACGCCGTTTTGTGGGTCAACCATCTGCGCAAAACCCAGACCCATACCCATGGCAATCGTCTGTCCGGCAATGACAAATGTAGCGAACACCAACTGCAGACTGAAACCGATCACCAGTCCTATGAGCATCTGCTGGATAGTAATAAGGACACTGACTGCCGACAGAGGATCGACCGCCGGCACCTGGGGTAATGAAGGGATGACAAGCCAGGTCAGTAACAGGGCAAGCATCAATCGGGCGCGTACCGGAACCATGCGCGCACCGAAAATCGGCGCAATTGCCAACATTGCGCCGATTCGGACAAACGGCCAGAACAGAGTTCCAATCCAGGTGAAAATGTCTGCGCTGGTAAATAACATAACCGTTGACCGGCCTAGCCGATTCTTTCCGGTATGCTCTGAATCATCCCGGTCGCAAAGTCGAGCAGTGCAGACAGCATAGCCGGGCCGGCAAACAACAGTACCAGCACGACGATGGCAAGCTTGGGGACAAAGGTCAGTGTCATTTCATTGATCTGTGTAGCGGCCTGGATCATTCCGATCATCAAACCCACAACCAGTGCTGACAGCAATAATGGCGCTGCCAGCGTCGCAGTGATGATCATCGTCTGTGTTCCGACTTCGATAACGGTTTCCGGTGTCATAGCGTATTACTCCGGTTCAAACCACAAAACTTGCGGCCAGTGTGCCCATAATCAATGACCATCCATCAATCAGGACAAACAGCATGATCTTGAATGGAAGAGATATAATCATTGGAGAAAGCATCATCATGCCCATCGACATGAGCAAGGTTGCCACCACCAGATCAATAACCAGGAATGGAATCAACACCAGAAAACCGATCTGGAAAGCTGTTTTAAGTTCGCTGGTCACGAAAGCGGGCATCAGCAGTGTGAATGGAACATCATCTGCTGTTTCAAATTCACCACTGCGAGAAATTTCCGAGAACATCATCAGATCTTCATCACGGGTTTGCGCCAGCATGAAACCGCGCAATGGCACCGCTGCTTTTTGAACCGCTACCTGGGCAGGAATCTTGTCTTCCAGATAAGGCGTTACTGCGTCTTCGTAAATGCTGTCGAACACCGGCATCATAATGAACAGACTGAGAAACAGGGCCAGCCCGATTAACACCTGATTGGATGGCGATGACTGCGTACCCAGTGCCTGACGCAAGATACCCAGCACAATAAGGATGCGGACAAAAGATGTCATCATCATCATTGCGGCCGGCAGCAGGCTGAGCGCGGTCATGAACGCCAGCACCTGCAAGGTAACCGAATAAGTTTCGCCTCCGCCTGCAGAAGGTTCAACCGTCAACGCAGCAAAACCTGATTCGGCAGAGACTAAAGAAGGCATAAATACAAGCAGCAGGAGCCACAGTGCCACACGAATTTTCACTGTGCGCCTCCCTTGCTCATCATGCGTCCGAGCTGGTCAGCAAACCCGCCACCCGTTGATTTGGAATCTGTATCCAGCGGCTGATCAAGGACATGCAAGGCCTGTACGCGACCGGGTGCGACACCAACCAGCAACTGTGCTTCACCGACCTGTAGCAATACCACACGTTCCCGGGAACCCAGTGACAAACCGCCAAGGATTTTCAAACTACCGCCAGCTGCCATCTGAAACTTACCAGTACGTTTTAGCAGCCAGGCAAGGCCCAGCATGACACCAAGCACCACAATCATACCCAGCGTCAACTGCCACAGATTGCTCATAGCCATAGGGTCCGGTGCAGTTGCCGGAGAGGTGCTGCCAGTATCCTCGGCGGCATGAACCGAGGCACTCATCAGCATTCCGGCAAGCACGTAAGTCTTGCACTGCATGGTGTTAAACATCCGGAAATGTCCTACTTGAGTTTCTTGACCCGCTCTGCGGGACTGATGACATCCGTCAGGCGGATACCGAATTTTTCGTTAACGACAACCACTTCGCCGTGTGCGACTAATGTTCCATTGACCAGAACATCCATCGGTTCACCGGCCAGCCTGTCCAGCTCGACCACCGAACCCTGGTTCAACTGCAACAGATTACGGATGCTGATGTGCGTGCGGCCGATTTCCATCGAAATGGTGACCGGAATGTCCAGAATGACATCCATGTTAGCCTCGGCGCTGGTCGAGCCGATGGAGGTATCTTCCAGGTTGTCAAACTCTGCGGCTTCGGCATCTTCACCACCGGCATCATCACCACCAGCGGCTTCGGCTGTGGCCTGCTCGGCCATTGCATCACCCCAGTCAGCATCAGCTTCTGTATCCTGATTTTCGGTTTCGTCACTCATACGTTTCTCCCGCTCCCAATCTCTCTAGTCAATCCGGTCAGGAATGATTTTTTCAGCAATCTTGACGGCCCGGCTGCCGTTATGAACACCATACTTACCGCGAAACACCGGTGTTTCTTCAGCTTCCAATACCACCAGTTCAGGCAAATCAACCGGTATCACATCGCCGGCCCGTAACTCGTTAACTTCACGCAGCGATAAAGTGGTCTCCAGCAGCGTAGTACTGAGTTCAACTTTCGCTTCTTTCATTTCTTCGCGGATTGAACGCGTCCAGCGCTCATCGCGATCAGAGCGATCACTCTGTACACCGGCATCGAGCAGATCACGAATGGGTTCCACCATCGAATACGGCATGGTGACGTGAAGATCACCACCACCACCGTCAAGCTCAATACGGAAGGTATTGACCACAACAACTTCCGTCGGGCTGACAATATTGGCAAAGTGAGGATTAACTTCGGAGCTCTGGTACTCAAAACCTATACCCATAACCGGCTTCCAGGCCTGCACCAGATCTTT
>UOFN01000050.1_pt1 | contig 53409 bp, 47 predicted proteins | sample 1990111 | NCBI WGS metagenome assembly UOFN01 (sample SAMEA4728526, study PRJEB27164) | hydrothermal vent metagenome | biome: marine basaltic hydrothermal vent biome; feature: marine hydrothermal vent; material: mineral | place: Pacific Ocean | collected 2011-06-14/2011-07-23 | depth 1741 m | reverse complement strand
GTAATAGATGGCCCCACTATATAGCAGGGCCGATTAAGCGGGTGTAGTTCAATGGTAGAACGCCATGGTCCCCACCTGGTCGATGCGAGTTCGAATCTCGTCGCCCGCTCACCATTTAAACCGCACCCACAAAACTGAAATCTCTCCCTTTCGCGCATAGAAAACACTTTCTGTATTTTCAATAGTTTGCGGCGGGTAATCATGTATCTTGATGCGTTTTTGTCAACACATCGTTTATACAACTGCTGTTGTACCATTTCGGCAATTCTTTAAGCAAATTTATTTTCTTTATCGGCCCGCTAATTGCGTGCTTAGCGCCTGTAGTTAATTCGCATAACCCAAGCCGGAGATATTGTTCTAAATAATCACAATTACTCACGAGATTTGGAGATTCGCCTCAAAAACACCCTCATTTCTTTGGCTGCCTGAATATCGCCATTCCGCTCCGCAACCTCAATGCCCGTCTGATACGTTTGCTCGGCCTCATCATTTCGACCGGCCTCGGCCAGCACCTTGCCAAAAGCTTTCCAGGCCGCTGAATACTCGGCGTCCTGTTCAACCGCGCTCGACAGGTGCATTGCCGATGTATCGAGATCGCCCTTTTTGTAGTATTCGATCCCCAGACTGTACCTCAGCAAAGCGCTGTCGTTGCCTGATGCCAGCATTTTTTCCAGATTTTCAACTATTCCCATCAACCCGCCCCAATGTCTTCCGCCACTCCGGGTTCGCAAAGCCGGCCGCAACTTTCTCGTGCCTTCCCAGCTCATTTTCATACCAACCTTGATGATACTCTTGTGGCTCTATTTCGTAGACCCACCAATCGCCGCCGGCATCCTGCGCCAGCCAGTTACCCCATTCCGGCAATTCCAGCGGCGCTTTCATCGCCGCCAGAAAGCCGGCGACAACAATACCAACAGCGTAAAGATTTCCAACCGCCCCAGCAACATGGCCAAAGTCAGTACCCATTTGGCCGTGTCATTAATTGAGCCGTAATGAAAACCGACTTCCCCCAGCCCCGGGCCCAGATTATTCAGGCACGCAGCAACCGCTGAAAACGCAGTAACCTGATCCAACCCGGTGGCCAACAGCGCAAGCATCATCAGCGTGAAAACACCGATGTATATTGCAAAAAATCCCCACACAGCCTCCACGACTCGTTCAGGCATTGCCTTATTTCCCACTTTTACGGGAATTTGAGCGTTAGGATGTACTAAACGGCTAATTTCACGCATGCCCTGTTTAAACAGCAGCAAAAAGCGGATTACCTTCATTCCACCACCCGTGGAACCTGCGCAACCCCCGATAAAGCTGATGAACAGCAGCATGACGGGCAAAAAACCCGGCCAATGAAAATATTCCGCCGTGGTGAAGCCGGTGGTAGTACCGATAGAAACAACCTGAAAAATGCCGTGATGCAGGGCATCGCCAAAGTACTCAAAGGTGCCACTCAGGTACAGATAGGATACTGTCACCACAGCCGCAAGCCCCAGCACTGAAATATAGGCCTGAAATTCCGAATCGCGGAAGTAGGTCAGTGGATTCAGAGAACGCCAGGCGACAAAATGCAGCGAGAAGTTAATGCCTGCCAGCAACATAAAAACCACCGCAACAGACTCGATGGCCGTGCTCTGGAAATATCCGATACTGAGGTCATGCGTTGAGAAGCCCCCGATCGCTACCGTGGAGAAACTGTGTGCAATGGCATCGAAAGCACCCATCCCTGCTACCCAGTAAGCCAGCGCACAACTCACCGTTAGCGCGAGGTATATGTACCAGAGCGCCTTGGCGGTCTCGGTAATACGCGGGGTAAGCTTGTTGTCTTTCATGGGTCCGGGTGTTTCAGCCCGGTACAGCTGCATACCACCAATACCCAACATCGGCAGAACGGCGACGGCCAACACGATAATGCCCATGCCTCCGAGCCACTGTAACTCCTGACGGTAAAACAGAATGGAGCGCGGTAAACGATCGATACCGGTAATCACCGTTGCGCCTGTGGTTGTCAGGCCCGACATGGATTCGAACAGGGCATCGGTAAAACTCATGTGCGGGTAATCCGCCAGTGAAAACGGCAGGGAGCCGACCAGCGCAAGCACCACCCAGAACAAAGACACGACAACAAAGCCGTCACGTACCCGCAACTCACGGCGCTGGGTGCGGACTGGAAACCAGAACAGGGCACCGCTGACCAGCACACTGACAAAGGCTGTCAGAAAGGCGGTATGGCTCCCTTCATCCAGCCAGAGTGCAATTACCAGCGGTGGCAGCATGATAAAGCTGGCCACCATGAGCAGCAATCCCAGAATACGTTGAATGGTGCCGAAGCTCATTCCATGAACCGCATCAAAAGAACGTAACGCCGACCTGGAACAGCCGCTCTACCTCGGCGATCTGCTGCTTGTCGATCAGGAACAGGATGACATGATCATCGCTCTGGATAACTGTGTCGTGGTGGGCGATCAGCACATTCTCGCCCCGCACGACCGCGCCAATCGTTGCGCCCGGCGGCAAGCGGATTTCCTCAACTGTGCGTCCGACGACGCGCGAAGTTTTGCTGTCTCCATGCGCCACAGCCTCAATGGCCTCGGCAGCCCCTCGTCGCAAAGAGTGCACAACGGCCACATCACCACGGCGGATATGCGTGAGCAGACTGCCGATGGTTGCCTGCTGTGGAGACACTGCAATGTCGATAACATCACTCTGTACCAGGTCTACGTAAGCCGGGCGGTTAATCAGCGACATGACTTTGCGCGCGCCCAGCCGTTTTGCCAGCATGGCGGAAAGAATGTTGGCTTCCTCATCATTGGTCAGTGCGCAAAAGACATCGGTGTTCTCGATATTTTCTTCGATCAGTAATTCTTCGTCTGCCGCATCACCCAGCAAAACAATCGTCGAATCCAGTTGTTCGGAAAGTCGCCGCGCCGTTTCTGCGTTGCATTCAATCAACTTCACCTGATAGCGGCCTTCAATCGCTTCAGCCAAGCGCAAACCAATGTTGCCGCCACCGGCAATCATCACGCGCTTGACTCGCTTGCCCAATGTCCTCAGTTCGCTGGTCACCGCGCGTATATGTTTGCGCGCCGCGATGAAGAACACTTCATCTTCCGCCTCAATGACGGTATCGCCTTCCGGCAGTATGGCCGCTCCACGTCGAAAAATAGCCGCTACCCTGGCTTCGACGCCGGGCATGTGCTCACGCAGCTCGGACAACTCCTGTCCGACCAGAGGCCCGCCGCGTACCGCACGTACTGCGACCAACTGCACCCTTCCGTCAGCGAAATCCAGCACTTGCAGCGCTTCCGGCTGCTCGATCAATCGTTGAATGTAATCTGTCACCAGCTGTTCGGGGCTGATAAATACATCGACAGGCAACGCCTCCTGAGTAAACAGCTTGGGATATTTCAGATATTCCGGTGCTCGTACGCGGGCGATTTTTATTGGTGTGTGGAACAATGTGTAGGCGACCTGGCAGGCCACCATATTGACCTCATCGCTGTTAGTGACAGCAATGATCATATCCGCATCTTCCGCGCCTGCCCGCATCAAAACTTCAGGATGCGAAGCCGAGCCCATCACGGTGCGAATATCGAGACGGTCCTGAAGATCCTGAAGAATATTCTGCCGGTGATCGATCACAGTAATATCATTGGCTTCGCTGGCCAGATTCTGGGCCACCGAAGAGCCTACCTGACCGGCACCAAGGATGATGATTTTCATAGACTGATCAATCGCTGCCTTTCTTGAAATCGATACCCAGACCGCGCAACTTTCGATACAAATGGGTGCGTTCCATTCCCACACGCTTGGCGAGCTTGCCTACACTGCCCCCCGCCTCCTGCAACTGGTGCTCGAGGTAAACTTTTTCGAACTGCTCGCGCGCCTCACGCAACGGCAGGTCAAGCGGGACATCGGCACCCGTATCACCGGATGCAGCTGTACGCTCGTGTTGCAGCGCACCACCCACTTCCTCGACTTCAATCACCGGACCCTGACCGAGAATCAGCAAGCGCTGAACCAGATTTTTCAATTCACGGATATTTCCCGGCCAACCGTAATTACGCAGACGGTTCTGGGCGGCGATAGAAAATTCACGATAGGGCAGATTCTCCTGCACCACAAAACGATCGACGTAATAGTTGAGTAATTCAGGAACGTCCTCGCTGTGCTCGCGTAGCGGCGGGACCTTCAGCGGCACGACGTTCAGATGGTAATACAGGTCTTCACGGAATTGCCCTGCCTTGACCGCCTCGTCCAGATCGTCCGATGTGGTAGCGATGACGCGAATATCGACCGGAACCGGCTCAGTACCCCCCATGCGCAGGAAGGAATGTGTCTGAAAAACACTAAGCAGGCGCGACTGCGTTTGCATATCCATGTCGGAGATATTACCCAGCAACAGGGTACCACCATTGGCCTGCTCGAGACGGCCATAGACAATATTGTTGTCTTCCTCGCTGCCGAACAACTCTGCCGCCGAGTGTTCCGGTGACATAGACCCCACCGACACTTCCACAAACGGCAAATCACGCAACCCACTGTGAGCATGGACGTAACGCGCCACGACTTCTTTACCTGAGCCGGGCTCGCCGCTCACCAGTACCCACGTGTTGTGCTGTGCGATGCGCTGTGCCTGCTCGCGCAAGCTCTGCATGATCTCACTCTTGCCCGCTGGCTCTGTAATCGGCAGGGTCTGACGCTTCAGACCCTGGTTTTCCTGATGCAACTTCTCCGATTCCAGTGCGCGGCTGACGACCAGCAGAAGCTTGGCAAGAGAAATGGGTTTTTCTATGAAATCGTAGGCACCCAGACGGGTGGCTTCGACAGCGGTTTCCACCGTACCGTGACCAGACATCACCACCACCGGACAGGGCAGGCCACCGCTTTCAGACCATTCCCGCAACAGCGTGATGCCATCAACGTCATCCATCCAGATATCGAGAAGAATCAGGTCAGGCCGACGCTTGCGGCGTGCCTGACGCGCTTCTTCACCGCTCTCTGCAACACTGACTTCAAAGCCCTCATCTTCGAGGATCTCTTTTACCAGATTGCGGATATCCGGTTCATCGTCTACCACCAGAATGTGTCCGGAGGACATGTAATTACCTGTAACTCGCTTGATCGAGGAAGCCTTTATACGACATTCATGACAGGGCTGTCGACATCACGATAAAGTACGACGTGTTTCTGCGTGAAATCGCAGTTCGATACAGGCCTGGTGCCGGTCATTATTCTGTGCGCGTATCTGCCCATTGTGCTCTTCGACAATCTTCTTGACGATCGCCAGCCCAAGACCTGTGCCACGCGTTTTGGTGGTCACATAGGGTTCGAACAAACGTTCAAGCACTTCATCGGAAAAACCGTTGCCATTATCGGAGAAGCCAAGATCGATAAAACGCTCACCGTCTTCCTGCATCCACTGTGAATGCACGATTAACTCACCATCTTCGCGATGGCGAACGGCTTCAAGCGCATTCTTGAACAAATTGTGCAGGAGCTGGCGCATGCGGCCCGCATCACCGCTGATCATTGGTGCCGTTTCAGCCAGATCCAGATCTATTTTCAAACTTGAACCCCGGTACAGCTCGGCAATATCGCGCAACAATTCGTGCATATCCAGTGGTTCCAGTTGCAACATGGGCGCGCGCGCGTAGTCACCAAATGCGTTGACCATATCTTTCAGCGTATCCACTTGCTGAACAATCGTCCGCGTAGCGCGATCCATCACTTCTGCTTCCGATTCATCCATCGTTTTCAGGTACTTGTGGCGCAGTCGTTCTGCTGACAGCTGAATAGGGGTCAACGGATTCTTGATTTCGTGCGCCAGCCGGCGTGCCACATCGCCCCAGGCCGCATCCCGTTGCGCGCGGATCAGGTCTGTCACGTCATCAAACACCACCACTTCACCACCGGAGAGGTTCTCGCTGACCGGCAGCGCTGTACTGCGACACATCAATACATGGCGGCCTGCACTATCAAACAGGGTTACCTGTTCCTGCCAGTCGAGCTGCTGTGCCGTGTGGCGTTTTCCCACCAGCGATAATAGCGGCTCAAGAAAAGTGTGCTGTGCCTGGATATCTGCGAGCGACTCGCCAAGCTCGCTGCTCAGGTCAATACCGAGGATCTGGCAAGCTGATTCGTTGACAGTACGTAATTCACCCGCACCATTGATACTCAAAACGCCCGAAGACAAGCTGCCGAGAACTGTCTCCAGATAAGCCCTCTGACTTTCTACCTCTTGCTGACCGCGCCGCGTCTGGTCACGGGCGCGAGACAGGCGCCGGGTCATATCATTGAATGATCTGACCAGAAAGCCCAGTTCGTCCTCGCTGGAAACGGGTAGCCGCTTGCTGTAGTCGCCTTCGGCGACCGCACGAGTTCCTTCTGCGAGCACGCCGATAGGCTCCACCATCCGGCGCGCTGAAAAGAACGCAACCCACACAGCAGACAGCAAACTCAACAACACCACCAGTGACAAGGTCAGTGTGTAACTGTATTTAAGTGGTGTACGCAAATAAGCCAGTTTGCGGTAACGCACAATCTGGCTTTCAACATTGCTCGCCAGCCGCCCCAGACGTTCCGGAATCGGGTAAAGCGCTTGCAGCGTGAGCGGCTCGGAGGCTCGCCCACTCATAGTGACAGGCACTACGGCGCGTACATTTAAACCGGTTTCATCAATCGGATCCAGACCGACATAGGATCGACCCGGTGCTAATGACAGCAGTGCCGGATCACTGGGGCGACGCGGCACAATGTCGGTACTCTCCGCACTGCTCGACGCCACAATACGGCCATCCATGCCGAATACTGTCAACTCGGTTGCGCCACTACGCACTCGATAATCATAAAGCCCGAAAGGCAGCGCCGTAGGTGACATCTCCCCCAGCTCGGAAGCCACTTTTTCGGTAAGCCGCAGCATATCGCCGAGCCGCACATCGAGCGAACCACGACTGAGCTCGAGCGCATCATCCATTGCCTGCTCCATCTCCACATCAAACCAGGAATCTATTCCCCGCTGAAGAAACTGCAGAGAGAAATAATAAACCACGGCGATTGGCAACACCGCCAGGATGACGAAAGCGATAACCAGTCGTGATGTCAGGCGGGCGCCAGGGGCACGTGACCGATACTGGGATACCAGCCAGTACAGATTAGTACTGATCAGACCCAGCAACACCACCAGGCCCAGCGCATTGAGCAGCAACAACCAGGAATACAGACGACCAAAACGTTCCGAGTTATGGGTTGCGTCACTCATCAGTGACAGGGACACGAGCAAGATGCCAAACAGAATCAGCATCGGCCAGATACCAAGACGGGAGCGGTTTACGGCAGCAACGGCCATCGGTGCCAGTCGCCTTGCAGACTCCATTCCGAACCGAGATAAGCCCACACCCGGATCGGCGTAGGCAGCGCTTCTACATCCAGATCTGCACGCATCCGCACCCAGTACTTGCGACCGGCGCGCAACAGGTTTTCGTCAATCAGGGGGAGATCGTAGATATTGCCAATGAAAGCCAATGCACTTCCCAACGAGCGGAAGCTTTGCTGTGCACCGGTGCTCGACACCTTGACCAGATAGCTTTTTGTGAGAGCGTGATATTCCAGCTCGAACTTCTGTACCAGCTCGGCGATACGTTCATCGAACAGCCACTCGCGCTCGCGAATCACTTCCACGCGCAAGTCCAGCACCAGCGGCACTCCATTATGTAAAGCTTCCTGCAAGGTCTCGTTCAGCGTGAAATCCACGCGGGCGCCTACCCGGTAGACTCCGTCGATTAACAGCGTGCGAGTATCACGAATCTGCACCTCACCCGCCATAGCCGGTGACAACAGAAGACAACAAGGCAACAGCCACAGAAAACGCCGCCAGCCGTGTAATACGGCAGGCCGATCGACTGTTGCTGTTACGCGTTCCGTCACGGGGAGCCTGTTGAACCTTTTATCAAACGTGCGTAATAAAATCCGTCCATACCCAGTTCACCGGGCAATACCTGGCGACCCACTGACTGCCGCTTGCCCCATTCCGCATTTATCGGTAACTCAGCAGCATCGTCATGCCGAGCCAGAAATGCCTCGATCACACCCGCGTTCTCATTACGAAAAACTGAACAGGTGACGTACAACAGAATACCGCCTGAGGAGAGCAAGGGCCATAGCGCATTCAACAACTGCTGTTGCCGGGCAGGAAGTTGCTGCAAATCTGACTTGCGCCGCAACCGCTTGATATCCGGGTGCCGGCGGACTACGCCGCTGGCAGAACATGGCGCATCGAGAAGAATACGGTCGAACAACTTGCCATCCCACCAGTCATTGCTCGCGCCGGCATCTGCGCATACGCACTCAGCCTTCAGGCCCAGGCGTTGCAGATTTTCTTCGACACGTTCCATGCGCGAATCGACGTTATCCAGTGCCAGCAGTGAAGCATCTGCCTGCACTTCAAGAATGTGTCCGGTTTTACCCCCCGGGGCCGCACAAGCATCCAGTACACGTTGCTGCGGCTGCAGCATCAGTTGCTCTGCCGCAAGCTGGGCTGCCGCATCCTGCACAGAAACGGCACCTGAACGAAATCCTGGCAGCGCGTCTACGCCAACTGGCGCCTCCAACTCAATTGCACTGCCCACTAATAAATGTGCATGTCCATTAATGCCGGCATCGGTCAGCTGCTCAAGATACGCATCACGCGTCGCGTGTTGCGGGTTAACGCGCAACACCATAGGTGCGCGCTGGTTACCACCTTCCAGTACTTGTTCCCAATCGTCTGGCCAGTCTTGCTGCAACTGGTTAAGCCACCAGTCCGGGTACGACCAGCGCGCAGACGGTACTGAATCGGCCTCAGCAAGCAAGCCGTCGGCCTTGCGCAATGCATTTCGTAACACGCCATTCACCATGCCGGCAGCCCATTGCTTGCCGGAACTGCGTGCGAGATCCACCGTTTCGTTCACTGCGGCATGGTCCGCTGTGTCATGCAACAGGACCTGATACAAACCAACCAGTAGTAAAGCGTGCAGATCCCGATCCTTCTTGCGCAGTGATTTTTTTAACAATCTGGCAAGCACAAATTCGAGTCGCTCGCTCCAGCGCAAGGTTCCCAGTACCAGTTCGCGAATAAATGCACGCTGGCGCGGATCATCAATATCGACCATTGCCTCCGTTAACAAACCGGATAATGAGTCGCCCTGTTCAAGTACCTGAAACACTAGTGCGGTTGCCAATTCTCTTGGCTGAGGTTCGCGAGCAGGACGTGCCTTCATATGAGCTTACTCCGCTGCAATATCATTCCATTGGCTGACATTATTTCAGCACCACGCCGTCCATCGAACGGGCATTTAGAAAATCAGCGGCACGCAAACGCTTACCACCGGGCAGTTGAATTTCACACAAGCGCAAACCGCCCTGCCCACACGCGACATCAATACCATCGCGACTGGCAGCGACGACTGCACCGGGTTGTCCAACGGGAACATCGTCAATAGCCTGCGCGTCCCAGATACGCAGTTTTTCGTCCAGGTATCCGGCCTGTGCGACCGGCCAGGGATTGAAGGCACGCACCTGACGTTCTATCTCGATAGCAGGCCGGCTCCAGTCAATACTGGCTTCCTGTTTATCGAGCTTGGGGGCGTAAGTCACCAGAGATTCGTCCTGAATCCTGGGTGCCAGACAGCGAGCAGCCAAATCATCAAGGTGCCCGGTGAGCAGACTGGCCGACAGCAGGCTCAATCGATCGTGCAAAGAGCCACCGGTTTCGTCATCACGAACTTCCGTGCATGAGTGGGCAAGCACCGGCCCGGAATCGAGCCCTGCTTCCATTTGCATCAGACACACGCCGGATTCTCTGTCGCCCGCGAGGATCGCGCGCTGAATCGGCGCTGCCCCGCGCCAGCGTGGAAGTAACGAAGCATGGAGGTTGACGCAACCGAGCGCCGGGGTATCCAGCACAATCTGAGGAAGCAGCAGGCCATAGGCCACAACCACCATAAGATCCGGCTCCAGTGAAGCCAGAGTGGATTGTTCTTCTGCGCCTTTCAGACTGAGCGGCTGAAACACCGCAATGTCGTGCTGTATCGCAAGCTGTTTAACAGGCCCCGGCCGAAGTTTTCTGCCGCGCCCTGCCGGTCGATCAGGCTGGCTGTAAACACCCACCACAATATGCTCACTGTCGAACAGCGCCTGCAGGACAGGAACAGAAAAATCAGGAGTGCCAGCGAATACAATACGCATAAGATCAACCGCGTCGGGAAAACACTAGATGACAGGTTCGGCGTGTTGTTCAGCGGGATCTTCACCATCACCATGGCGCGCCTGTTTTTCCAGCTTTTTGCGGATACGGTTACGCTTCAGCTGGGACAGGTAATCAACAAACAGCTTGCCTTCGAGGTGGTCAATTTCGTGCTGAATACACACGGCAAGTAGCCCGTCGGCCTCTTGCTCAAATGTCTGGCCTTCACGATCCAGTGCACGCACGCTGATTCGCTCGGCGCGCTGAACCGTCTCATAGATGCCCGGCACAGACAGGCAACCTTCGTCCATCTCCTCGACGCCATCCTGGCTGAGAATTTCAGGATTGATGAATACCCGCGGCTCATTCTGCTCCTCGGTCAGGTCGATCACGACAACCCGCTGGTGTACATTCACCTGAGTGGCCGCCAGACCAATACCGGGCGCGGCGTACATGGTTTCGAGCATGTTATCGACCAGCTGACGCACCGCATCATCCACTACGCTGACAGTTGATGCTTTTTTACGCAGCCGGGTATCGGGGAAATGGAGAATTTCGAGCTTTGCCATGTGATATTCGTCACAATCTACAGTCTGTATCTTGAATATACTCTAACATAATGATCATACGGCTGTTTGCTCAATCCCCGCTATTTTGTGGCGAAGCAATTTTCGCTACACTCCGCAGGCCGGCTGCCGTTAACTATCACCGGATAACTGTGTCGGCAGTGAGTCGGCACGCACATGGACAAAATAACGGAACGTAATAAAGGGACGCCGATATGTCGATAATCAAATCACTGGCGCTGGCTCTGGCACTTGTGACCACAGCCGTCTTCGCTGATCAGGTCACGCTCAAGGAAGGACATCCTGACCGCTATGTGGTCGTCAAAGGGGATACTCTCTGGGATATTTCAGGGACATTCCTTAACAGCCCTTGGCTGTGGCCGGAAATCTGGTACGTCAATCCACAAATTGAAAATCCGCATCTCATCTACCCCGGCGATGTGATCAGTCTGGTCTATGTAGATGGCAAACCGCAACTGCGTATCCAGCGCGGCAAGGGTACGTTCAAATTGTCACCGAAAGCACGCGTTGAGCGGCTGGACAAAGCCATACCAACCATCCCGATTGACAGTATCCAGCAATTCCTGACTCAACCGCTGGTGGTTGATGAAGACACTATGGAAAATGCTGCCTATGTTGTCTCGAGCGCGGACGAACACTTGATTGTCGGTGCTGGCGACCGTGTTTACGTACGTGGCATCAGCGTCGACCAGGGGAAACGTTACAACGTGTTCCGCCCTGGCAAAGCCTACATCGACCCGGATAGTAGCGAAGTTCTTGGCTATGAAGCCCTGTATCTGGGTGATGGCCGTACCGAACGGTTCGGTGACCCATCTACACTGAAGCTGGAACGCACCACCCGCGAGATCAATATCGGCGACCGCGTCATGCCTATGAACCAGGAAGACGTGTACGCCTATTTTTCCCCGCACGCGAGCAAAGACAGTATTGAAGGTACGATTATCGCAGTCGTCGATGGCGTCACCCAGATCGGCCAGTACCAGACCGTGGTCATCAACCGCGGCAAGCGGGAAAATATCGATGTCGGAACCGTTTTCGCCGTTGAACAGACAGGTGCCACGATTCCAGATCAGGTCAGTGACGATACCAAGGACACGGTCAAGCTACCGGATGAACGTGCCGGCCTGCTGATGGTATTCCGCACCTTCGAAAAGGTCAGCTTCGGCCTGATCATGAAAGCCACCAGTTCGCTGCATGTGGGAGATAAAATCACCACGCCCTGAACGGCTATCGCTTCGTACTGGCAAAAGCCGGTACCTTCGGGCATGGTAAGATCATGTTTCGAGGTACCGGCTTTTTACAGGGAGGCACTCAAGGATGAGGTCACAAGCGGGAACACAAGACACCGAACATCGTAACTCGCTGTTTTACTGGCTGGCGTTGGCACGTGTACCCGGCATCGGAAGCAGCCGTATCACACAAGTGCTTGAAACCTTCGGAACCCCCGAAGCGGCATTTGCCGCCTCACCAGAGCAACTTCGCCAGGCCGGTGTGCCGGCAGACAGCATCGACGCCTTTCGCCACCCGGATCAGCAGACCCTTGAAAATGACCTGCTCTGGAGCGAAGCACCGGACAACCATATTATCTGTCTGACTGATCCACGCTATCCACAGCTACTAAAAGAAATCCCCGACCCACCGCCGTTACTGTTCGTGCATGGCGACCCTGACTACCTCAGCCAACCCCAACTGGCGATTGTTGGCAGCCGCAACCCAACTCCGGCCGGGATCACCATGGCGCAGGAATTTGCCGCCTACCTGTCGAGCTTCGGTCTGACCATCAGCAGTGGCATGGCAACGGGGATTGACGCTGCCGCGCACGAAGGTGCTCTGGGAGAACAGGGCGGCACGCTGGCCGTTACCGGCACCGGCCTGGATCGCGTCTACCCGTCCTGCCACCATGATCTTGCGCACCGTATCGCTGACAACGGCGCACTGGTGTCTGAATTTCCGCCCGGCACGCCACCGATAGCCTCTAACTTCCCGCGCCGAAACCGCATTATCAGCGGGCTCAGCGTTGGCACACTGGTAGTGGAAGCCGCGCTGCGGTCCGGCTCACTGATAACCGCAAGGCTGGCACGCGATCAGGGGCGCGAGATATTCGCCATCCCCGGGTCCATTCATAATCCACTCGCGCGCGGTTGCCATGCACTGATTCGTGAAGGTGCGAAACTGGTAGAAACCGGCCAGCACGTTCTGGAAGAGCTCGCGCCGCTGGTATCCGCGGCGCGCATGAGTGATCAGACGTCGGCAAAGCAAGTCGCAGGTGGCGCTCCTGACAAAACCACAGAACTAGCCGAGGATTACCGGAAACTGCTCGACAACATGGGCTACGAACCGGTTTCGGTGGACGAACTGGTCCCGCGCAGCGGATTGACGGCGGAACAGCTTTCCTCCATGCTGCTGGTACTGGAACTGGATGGTCACCTTCATTCCGGTGCCGGCGGGCGCTATACCCGCGTACGATAGAGGTCTGAAATGAAAGAAAATATGTTTGATGTGCTGATGTATCTGTTTGAGCACTATTACATGGATGAAGAGACAGATTTGAGCCCGGATCGCGAATCCCTGCACTCCGAGTTGGTGGAAGCTGGCTTTCCATCACTGGAAATCAATCAGGCCTTTGAATGGCTTGAAGGCCTCGCGGTACAGGAGCACGAAATCCAGTCGCCGCAAACCGAAAATGCTATTCGACTGTTTTCAGACCTGGAGTGCGAACGACTGGATACGGAAAGCCGCGGATTCCTGCTGTTTCTCGAACAAATGGGAATCCTGCTGCCAGACTCACGTGAGCGCGTGATCGAGCGTGCCATGGCACTGGATACAGACGACTTCGACATCGCCCAGCTAAAGTGGGTTATCCTGATGGTGTTATTCAACCAGCCAGGTGCCGAAGCGGCCTATGCATGGATGGAAGATCTGGTGTTTGACAGTGTGCCAGGAGGCTACCTGCACTAGCCCGAACAACAACCCAATTCAGCATCAAGCCGCACACTGTGCGGCTTTTTAGCTATACAGACTATGAGCAAAAATCTCGTTATTGTGGAATCGCCGGCAAAGGCGAAAACCATCAAAAAATACCTCGGCAAAGGCTTCGAAGTGCTTGCCTCGTACGGGCACGTGCGCGATCTGGTGCCCAAGGAAGGCGCGGTAATACCTGACGAAGACTTCGCCATGAAGTATCAGGTCATCGAACGTAACAGCAAACATGTCGATGCCATCGTCAAGGCACTGAAGAAAGCCGACAACCTGTACCTCGCGACTGACCCGGATCGCGAAGGTGAAGCAATTTCCTGGCATCTGCTGGAACTGCTGAAAGAGCGCAACATACTCAAGGACAAGAGCGCCTACCGCGTAGTCTTCCACGAGATTACCAAGCGCGCCATTAATGAGGCCGTGGAAAATCCACGAGAACTTTCGATCGGCATGGTCAACGCGCAACAAGCACGACGCGCGCTGGATTATCTGGTTGGGTTCAACCTGTCGCCCTTGCTGTGGAAGAAAATCCGTCGCGGCCTGTCCGCCGGGCGCGTACAAAGCCCTGCATTGCGCATGATTGTTGAACGCGAAGAAGAGATCGAAAAATTCAAGCCGCGTGAATACTGGACCATTGAGGCCGACCTGGAAAAGGACAAGCAGGCCTTTACCGCAAAGCTCACTTACCTGCACGGCAAGAAGCTCAGCCAGTTCTCTATCAACAAGGAGAAACCGGCGCACGAGGCCGAAAAGGAGCTGATGGACGCTGCCAAAGGCAAGCTGACCGTCAGCACCATTGAGAAGAAGCAGCGCAAACGCAACCCGGCCGCACCCTTCACCACCTCGACGCTGCAACAGGAAGCCTCGCGCAAACTCGGCTTCACCACCAAACGCACCATGAGCGTGGCGCAGCAATTATATGAAGGCATCGATATCGGTGAAGGCGCGGTAGGCCTGATCTCGTACATGCGTACCGACTCGGTGAATCTGGCCGGCGAAGCACTGGATGAAATACGCGAACTTATTGCTGAACGATACGGTGACAAGGCACTACCGGACAAGCCGCACCACTTCAAAACCAAAGCCAAGAATGCCCAGGAAGCGCATGAAGCGATCCGCCCTACCTCGGCAAAAAATGTCCCTGAGGACATCAAGAAACATCTTGGCTCAGATCAGTACAAGCTATACAACCTGATCTGGAAGCGTACCGTGGCCTGCCAAATGACGCACGCCACCATTCATACCGTGGGCGTGGACTTCCAGATCGGCGAAAATACGTTACGCTCAACCGGGTCGACAGTAGCAGACCCGGGCTTTATGGCCGTATATGAAGAAGGCGTGGATGATGCCAAAAAGGGTGGCGGAGAAGAAAACCGCCTGCCGCCACTGGAAAAAGGCGACATTGTTGACCTGAACAAGATCCGTCCGGAACAACACTTTACCGAGCCACCACCACGGTTCAGTGAAGCCAGCCTGGTCAAAACGCTGGAAGAACATGGCATCGGCCGCCCGTCGACTTACGCCACCATCATCTCGACGCTGCAAGCACGCGAATATGTCACGCTGGACAAGAAGCGCTTCCAGCCAACCGATGTCGGCCGCATTGTCAGTAACTTCCTGACTAACCATTTCACCAAGTACGTGGACTACGATTTCACCGCGCGCCTCGAAGACGAACTCGATGCAGTATCACGCGGCGAGAAAGAGTGGATCCCGCTGATGAAAGAGTTCTGGTATCCGTTCAAGGAGCTGGTCAAGGACAAGGAAGAAAGTGTTTCACGCAGCGAAGTTACCACCGAACCACTCGGCGAAGACTGCCCCAAGTGCAACAAGCCACTCAACATCCGACTGGGACGACGCGGTCGTTTCGTGGGCTGCAGCGGCTACCCGGAATGCGACTACACTCGCAACCTCGGCGAGGACGGCGAAAGCACTGAACCGGAAATTGTTGAAGGCCGCAATTGCCCCGAGTGCAAATCGCAATTAATTATTCGTACCGGCCGTTACGGCAAGTTCATCGGTTGTTCCGGCTACCCCAACTGCAAGTTTATCGAGCCGCTGGAAAAACCCGAAGACACTGGTGTCGAATGCCCGAAGTGCAACAAGGGCAGTATGCTCAAGCGCAAGTCGCGTCGCGGTAAAATATTTTATTCCTGTTCAACCTACCCGGACTGTGACTATGCGGTCTGGAATGAACCGGTTGACGGCCCATGCCCTGATTGTAACTGGCCAATCCTGACCATAAAAACCACCAAGAAGCGTGGCACCGAACGTGTGTGCTCACAGCAGGATTGCTCCTTTGCGGAACCATTCGAGCAGGACGAAGCTGAAGAAACCAGTAGCGACGATTGAGTCAGTTCCCCTCACACTGGCACGTCTCACAGGCTGTCCGTTGTTTTCGCGCCGGCGGCATTCTTGCGTACCCGACTGAAGCGGTGTTCGGTCTGGGCTGTGATCCCGCCAACCCTGACTCAGTACTGCAACTGCTGGCGCTCAAACAACGCAACATCCACAAAGGCCTGATTCTGGTCGCCGCCTCGATACAGCAACTTCAGCGTTGGATAGCGCCCCTGCCCCGCAAGCAAGAACGCCAACTCAGCAACAGTTGGCCGGGGCCGCACACCTGGGTGTTACCTGCTGCCGACCACTGTCCTGACTGGCTGACGGGGGGGCGCGACACACTTGCCGTGCGTGTCAGTGCGCACCCGGTCGTACAACAGCTATGCCAATCCACCGGACAGGCCATCGTCTCAACCAGCGCCAACCGCAGCAGTGGAAGTCCTGCTCGCTCGATGATACAAATCCGGTTACGATTCCCGACCGGAATCGACTACTACCTGCCCGGCGCACTGGGCAGGCTGAAACAGCCCACGCGGATACGCGACCTGCAAACCGGCCACGTGATTCGTTAACCGGACACAACATGCCGCACAACGACAACACACCCAGCATCAAGCCCGTCAGTGAATACCTGATGGACTTGCAGGATCGCATCTGTGCAGCACTACAGGTGTTCGAACCCGGCACACCTTTTCAGGAAGATACGTGGAAACGTGAGGAAGGTGGTGGCGGGCGTTCCAGAGTGCTGGAGGATGGCAACGTATTTGAAAAGGCCGGCATCAATTTTTCCCATGTCCACGGCGGAGAACTGCCCGCCTCCGCAACTGCGCATCGACCAGAACTGGCCGGGCGCAGCTTTGAAGCGCTTGGCGTCTCGCTGGTGATTCATCCGCGTAATCCGTACGTACCAACCTCACATGCCAATGTGCGATTTTTTATTGCAGAAAAAGAGGGCGAAGAACCCGTCTGGTGGTTTGGTGGTGGATTTGATCTGACGCCCTACTATGGTTTCGAGGAGGACGCGGTGCACTGGCACCAGACGGCCAAAGCGGCCTGCGACCCGTTCGGTGATGTGCTCTACCCTCACTTGAAACAGTGGTGCGATGAATATTTTCATTTAAAGCACCGCAATGAACCACGCGGCGTCGGCGGCCTGTTCTTTGACGATTACAACGAACCGGGCTTTGTCGACAGCTTTGCACTGATGCGCAGCGTAGGCGATCACTACATACCCGCCTATGTTCCGATCGTAGAAAAGCGCAAAGACACCCCGCATAGCGAACGCGAGCGAGACTTCCAGCTCTACCGGCGTGGTCGTTACGTGGAATTCAATCTGGTCTACGACCGTGGCACCTTGTTCGGACTACAAACCGGTGGGCGAACAGAATCCATTCTCATGTCACTTCCACCTCTGGTGAAATGGCGGTACGACTGGCAACCGGAAGCAGGCAGCCCCGAGGAGGCGCTCTACACCACGTTCCTCAAATCTCGAGATTGGGTTTAGTGGGCGCATGCAAACCGCTGTAACTCAGTGCAGACCACCCTTACGCGCCATCCTGGATTCTTTCAGCTTGACGCGCAGCAGGTTCAGACCTTCCAGATAAGGTACAGTATTGTTAGCGCGAATGACGTCCCGGCCTTCTATACTACCGGCAAAACGAATGAATTCTCTGGCCTTGTCAGCTTGCTCACCGTTCTTGTTATAGATCAGATACAAAGGCCGGTAGAGCAGATACTTTCCGGTACGCACATTCTCATAACTGGGCGACTTACCCTCCAGATCAAGAATTTTTACATCGCGCTTGCGTGCGCTACTGATCCCGGATATTCCCATTGCACCCGGCTCGATCACGACCTGCTTTTCAAGCGGGCCCGACGAATCAAACAACTCGCTGACAATAAAGTCCTGCTCGTAGTTATCGAACAACAGCTTGCGCGTAGTGCTTCCTACACCTGATATTTTTCCTTTGCGGGCGAGCACTCTCAGCGGCATGTCTTTACCGCCCAGCTGCGTCCAGTTAGTAATCTGTCCGAGGTACACCTTGCGCAGATCTTCCAGCGATATATTACTCACCGGATTATCCTTGTTCACGATGACCACCAGTGCATCCCATGCGACCGGCACCTGAATCACGCCAGTCTCCTCGTCAACACCACGCAACCTGCGTCGACAACTGCCACCTAAATCAGCCGACATATTCGCTACATCACGAATACCCCGCGTCGCCCCCCCGCCCTGGACATCGATGACAATGCCGGTTTTTTTCTCGTACGCCTTGGCGAGTTCTACAAGGTAAGCTTTTTTTGAAATACCACAACCTACCCAATGTAACGCTGGTTGTGTTTCGGAAAACACGGGTTGCCCCCAGACTGTAATAAACAAGGACAGCACTGCGAAAATGGATGTTCTATTCATAGATCCCCCCGGATAGAATTAGAAGCTTTTATCAGGCATTTTTAGCCCGAAAAAAATCAACGGTCTGACTCGCGTTAGTAACTGATATACTGGAAAATAAAACCGTGAACACCGTCACAAAACTGAAAGGAACGGGTAATGAAAAAGTGGGAATGTATGGTCTGTGGTTTCATTTTTGACGAATCCATCGGCTGGCCGGACGACGGCATTGCAGCCGGCACGCGCTGGGAAGACGTGCCGGAAGACTGGGAGTGTCCGGACTGCGGCGTTTCAAAATCAGATTTTGAAATGGTAGAAATCGATGGCTAGCACCCGGATTCCAGGCAAAAAAAACCCCACCTGTGTGGTGGGGTGAAAAACGCTTTTCAGCGTCGGAGGAGTCGTCACACTACATAAACTGTTTAATTTGGAATGCGCCTTCAGTAAAGAAGACGCAGTCCGAATCGAGTTCCATCCATGGATCGGGACTGCCGACCTAATCCTTATAGCGGTCGGTTCGGCATAATCTTTAACCATCCAATGGCTGCCGTTTCCCGTTCCTTGCTCTTAGTGAATGCAAGCTCGATGCCAACTTATTCACCCGTCATTATCTTGTTGTAATTTATGATTAATCTTATTAATTCTGAAAAATCGCCAACATTTTTCTGGCGTTGAAAGAAGCCCTGACCAACAAAAAATCGTCGATCTCTCGACGATCGACGGAAAAATGCCGAAACATCAACACTCGCCACAATCCCCACAGACGATTAACTCAAGGTACACTTGGCGTTACTCGGGTTCTTACAATCAAGGAGTTACAACGTGTCCGAATTCGAAACCGGCCGTGGCCAGTATCCCGGTATACGCATGCGGCGAATGCGCCACGACGAATTTTCTCGCCGCCTTATGCGCGAATCGCGGCTCTCAGTTGACGATTTGATCTGCCCACTGTTTGTCCTCGAAGGAGACAAGCAGCGCGAAGCTGTTTCATCCATGCCGGGCGTAGAACGCCTGAGTATCGATCTGTTGCTGGAGGAAGCCCGAGCACTAAGCGAACTCGGCGTATCCGCCGTCGCCTTGTTTCCGGTCACACCACCTGCTGCCAAGAGCGACGATGCATCGGAAGCCTTCAACCCTGACGGTCTGGCACAGCGCACGGTGCGCGAATTAAAAAAACACCTGCCCGAACTCGGCATCATTACCGACGTAGCTCTCGACCCTTTCACCCGCCATGGCCAGGATGGCCTGATCGACTCAAGTGGCTATGTCCTGAATGATGAAACCGTGGACGTGCTGGTTAAACAAGCGCTTTCGCATGCCGAGGCCGGTTCCGACATAGTGGCTCCCTCAGACATGATGGATGGACGCATCGGCGCCATCCGTAACGCGCTGGAAAACGCAGGTCACATTAATACGCGCATCCTTGCCTATGCAGCCAAATATGCATCGAGTTTTTACGGACCATTTCGTGATGCCGTGGGTTCAGCCGCCAATCTTGGCAGCGGCAACAAGTACAGCTACCAGATGGACCCCGCCAACAGCAATGAAGCCTTGTGGGAAGTCAGCCTTGATCTGGAAGAAGGTGCCGACATGGTGATGGTCAAACCCGGCATGCCTTATCTCGACATCGTGCGCCGTGTGAAAGACCAGTTCGGCGCGCCTACCTTTGTTTATCAGGTCAGCGGCGAATACGCCATGCTCATGGCTGCCGCGCAGAATGGCTGGCTGGATGAAAAAGCCGTGGTGATGGAATCCTTGCTGGCCTTCAAGCGCGCCGGTGCCGACGGTATCCTCACCTACTTTGCCAAACGCGCCGCGCAGTGGTTACGCGAAGAATGAGCGAAGCCGAACGCGTGGATCGTTACGCCGTCATGGGCAACCCGATAGCTCATAGCAAGTCACCGCAGATCCACAGCATGTTTGCCCGACAAACCGGCCAGTCGCTGCGCTATGAGGCATTGCCGGTAGCAGAAGGAAGCTTTGCCGACGCCGTTTCAGAATTTCTATACAGTGGCGCAGGCAAAGGTCTCAACATCACGGTGCCTTTCAAACAGGAAGCCTGGCAACTCGCTGACCAGCTCAGTGCGCGCGCAGAACTGGCCGGGGCAGTGAACACTCTCCTTCTTGAAGACGGCACGCTCTACGGCGACAACACTGATGGTGCAGGGCTGGTGCGCGACCTGACACACAACCAGGGCGTGGCACTGAAGAACAAAAGAATTCTGATGCTGGGTGCAGGCGGTGCAGCGCGCGGGGTGGTATTGCCTTTACTGGATCAACAACCGGCCACACTGCACATCGCAAACAGAACCGTGTCCCGCGCAGAGGAACTGGTAGAACGATTCGCGAATCATGGTGTACTTGAAGCAAGTGGTTTTGACACATTGCAGGATGACTTCGATATCGTAATAAATGCCACAGCCGCAGGTCTGAATGGCGAAGTACCACCGCTACCCGACGGCATCATCGGTAAACACAGCATTTGTTATGACATGATGTATGCTTCAGAGCCAACTGCCTTTGTACGTTACTGTAACGAGCGCAACGCCAGTCAGTCTGTCGATGGGCTGGGCATGCTGGTGGAACAGGCTGCAGAATCCTTTCGTCTATGGCGCGGGGTAATGCCGGACACACAAGCGGTGATTGCTGCGCTGAGAACGGCAGGATAAAAACTACCGCATCGTCACCAGCTCTTCCGCACTGGTCGGGTGAATCGCCACCGTATCATCCAGATCTTTCTTGGTAACCCCCATACGTATCGCCACTGCAAATCCCTGCAACATTTCATCTGCGCCCGGCCCGATAACGTGACAGCCCACTACTTTTTCCTGCGCACCCACGGTGACCAGCTTCATCGCCGTTTTCTGCTTGCGTTCGGTAAACACATTATACATAGCGGTAAAACGTGTCTGGTATACCTTGACCGCTTCACCGTGTTGATCGCGTGCTTCACTTTCCGTAAGTCCGACAGTCCCAATAGGCGGATGGCTGAATACCACTGTCGCAATATTTTTATAATCCAGGTGCCGGTCTTTCATCCCGCCGAATAGCCGGTCACCAAGGCGGCGACCCGCTGCAATAGCGACCGGCGTCAGTTGTGCCCGCCCGGTCACGTCACCGATGGCGTACACGCCAGACACATGAGTATTCTGAAATTCATCGGTGGGAATGTAACCCTGTGCATCTGTTTCTATACCTGCCTTATCCAGCTCAAGCTCACCACTCAAGGGGTAACGACCAATGGCCCAGATTAATTCGTCAAACCCTTCAAGACGCTGGCCGTTTTCACACTCAATGCAAAGCGTGCCATCATCGAAACGCACCACTTCCTTGACCTGAGTGCGGGAAAGAATATCGATACCGTCACCGAGCATTTCTTCCATCAGATTCTCGCGCAGCATGGACTCGAAATCGCGCAGCAAATGCTCACGTCGCAACAACATGGTGACATCTGAACCCAGCGCGTTGAGCATGCCGGCCAATTCCACAGCAATGTAACCTGAACCCACTACGGCAACACGGCGCGGCAAATCTTTTAATTCAAAGAACCCGTCTGAGGATATGCCCAGTTCAGCACCGGGCGTATCCGGCATCATCGGTGCACCGCCTGGTGCGATAACAATGTGGTCTGCCGTATACTGTTGACCATCCACTTCCAGCGTGTGCTCATCGACAAACCGTGCCACACCAACCAACTCATCAATATTCGAGTCGGCCAGGTAGGTGTGATACCAGTCATTGATTCCGTGCACGTAGTCATCACGTGCTGTCTTCAGCGCATCCCAACTGAAGCTGTATTCGCCCAATTTAAAACCATAGTGAGAAGCATCCTTCAGCGTGTGTGCGATGCTGGCACCAAACCACATCACCTTCTTCGGCACACAACCGACATTCACGCAGGTGCCGCCCAGCGGCCCCTTTTCGATAACGGCACAGCGAGCACCATAACGCGCTGCGCGCTCCGCCACCGACAAACCACCGCTACCACCACCGATTGCAATCAGGTCATAATGCTGACTCATCATTCACCCCACTGTTGGACAGGGGTCGCATATTACTGGAAAGCTGCCGAGACACCATGAATCCCTTACTGGAATTGACCGATCTACCCGCCTTTGACCGCATCCTCCCGGAACACGTGGAACCCGCCGTGGATCAGACGCTGGCCGAAGTACAAAGCAGCATCGAGTCCCTGTTGCAGGCTGGCCCACCGTTTAACTGGGACAACACGCTGGCACCGCTGGAACTGGCGCTGAATCGCTTACACCGGGTATGGTCACCGGTGAGTCACCTCAACGCGGTGATGAATAGCGATGCCTTGCGCGAAGCCTACAATGCCTGCCTGCCAAAACTGAGCGCTTTTGAAACCGGGCTGGGACAGCATGAAGAGTTATACCGGGCGGTAAAGGCTATCGCTGACAGCGCGGAGTTCGACAATCTGGAGCCTGCGCAACAGCAGTCGATCCGCCACCGCCTGCGGGACTTCCGCCTGATGGGTATAGAACTGGACGAGAGCGGACAAGCGCGCTTCGGGGAAATTCAGCAGCGCCTGTCCGAACTTCAATCGCGCTTCCAGGAAAACCTGCTTGACGCCACCCACGCCTGGAAGAAGAGCATAACGGATGAAATCCTGTTATCCGGTCTGCCTGAGTCTGCACGCGACCTGGCTCGCCAGAACGCCGAGACCAACGATGTGGAAGGCTGGTTGTTTACGCTGGATTTCCCGTCCTATTTTCCGGTCATGGCCTATGCGGATAACCGCTCGCTACGTGAAGAGCTCTACACCGCTTACCTGACCCGCGCCTCGGACACCGGCCCCAATGCCGGACAGTGGGATAACAGCGCGGTCATGGATGAAATACTTGCGCTGCGCCACGAGTCGGCCCTGCTGCTTGGATTTACAAATTTCGGCGAGTACTCGCTGGCCAGCAAAATGGCCGATTCGCCGCAACAGGTATTGCAGTTCCTCGAAGAACTGGCAGAACACTCCGTGGAACCGGCACGCCGTGACATGGAAGACTTACGTGAGTTCGCCCGCGAACAAGGATTCAAACATAAAATACAGGCCTGGGATGTCCCTTACTGGTCGGAAAAACTGCGTAAGCATCGCCACGACTTGTCACCGGAAATGCTCAAGCCATGGTTCCCGGATACGCGCGTCGTCAAGGGTCTGTTCGATGTTGTCGAACGCCTGTACAGCATACACGTCAGCGAACGCAACGACGTTTCAGCCTGGCACCCGGACGTACGTTTCTTTGAAATCCACGCGGCAGACGGAACACTGCGCGGCCGCTTCTATCTGGATTTGTATGCGCGCACCAACAAACGCGGTGGTGCCTGGATGGATGATTGTGCTTCGCGGTTAATGATCGATGAACAGCAGCAGGTACCTGTTGCCTATCTGACATGTAATTTCTCGCCCCCGATCGGTGACCGTCCCGCACTGCTGACCCACGACGAAGTGACTACCCTGTTCCACGAGTTCGGTCATGGCCTGCACCATATGCTGACGCTCATCGATTATCCGAGCGTGTCCGGCATTAACGGCGTAGCCTGGGATGCGGTCGAGTTACCCAGCCAGTTCATGGAAAACTGGTGCTGGGAACGCGAGCCACTGGATCTGATCGCCGCGCATTTCGAAACCGGCGAACCTCTGCCTGAAGACTGGTTTGAACGCATGCACCGCGCACGTAACTTTCAGTCTGCCATGCAGATGGTGCGACAACTGGAGTTCGCACTGTTCGACATGCGCACCCACGTCGAATTTCAGCCGGGACAGGATGGACGTATCTATGAGGTTCTCAATGAAGTTCGCAAACAGGTCGCAGTAGTACCGGCACCCGACTTCAACCGTTTCGCACACGGTTTCTCACATATTTTTGGTGGTGGCTATGCCGCCGGTTACTACAGCTACAAATGGGCTGAAGTGCTGTCCGCAGATGCTTACTCACTGTTCGAAGAACAAGGCATCTTCAACCAGGAAAGTGGCAAACGCTTCCTGGGAAATATTCTTGAACGTGGTGGCTCAGCCGACCCCATGCAGTTATATCGGCAGTTTCGTGGACGAGACCCGGATATCCGCGCACTGCTTCGGCACAGCGGACTAACGGACTAAACTCATTGAGCAACGGCAGGACTGGTAGTATCCCTTGCAGGGCATCCAGTATTTATCCGTTTCGTGTTACGGTACTCAAACGATAATTCAAAATATAAACCAGGGAATTGATTTCGCATGAAACACTTTTCGCTAATCATTGTTTTTATTTCGGCACTTTTTGTTAATCCGTCTGCTCACGCTCAGGGTGAAAAGTTCGATGGCAATAAAAATTCGGCGGCTACAGCGGAACAGTTAAAAGAAGCTGATAAGGTTTTTCAGAACTGCAAGGCCACACTGAAGCTGCACAGGTATTACGATTGTGAGTGTTATGCCTCCCGATTTCTGGATGGCCGTATAAAAGCCGGCCCGAAGGCACAGCAAGAGGTCATACTGCAAACATTCTATAACGATTGCCGGAATATTCCCGATTCAACAAAATATGAATATGCTCGATGCATCAGTGACACAAAAGTAAGACCTGTGCGTAATATTGCATCAGAAGATTTTTGCCAATGTTATTCCGACCAATGGGCGCAGCGCTTTGAGTCACATCAGGGCCTTGTCAATATGGACTCCAAAAATCTGATAAGGCGACACGCCAGGGCCTATTGCAAACGCCCTGCAAACTACGCTCAGTGACGCACCTCTCTTTGGTAAACACCCATCTGCGCTATGGCTACTGGCTTCCGTTACAATACAGGCCAGCCCAACTTCGGTAGACAGCCATGCACTATCAGGATTTACGCGATTTCATAAAACAACTGGAAGCTGCCGGTGAGCTGCAACGCATCAGTCACCCTGTAGACCCGAAGCTTGAAATCACCGAAATCTGTGACCGCACCTTGCGCGCCGGTGGGCCGGCGCTTCTGTTTGAAAATCCGGTCGGTTCCGATACCCCGGTTCTGGCTAACCTGTTCGGCACACCGCTGCGGGTAGCCGCCGGCATGGGTGCCGACTCGGTTGAAGAGTTGCGCGAAATCGGCAAGTTGCTGGCCTTTCTCAAAGAACCGGAACCTCCAAAAGGTATGAAAGATGCCTGGCAGAAACTGCCGGTGTTTCGCAAGGTACTGGACATGGCACCGAAAGTCGTCAAATCGGCACCCTGCCAGAAACATATTATTGAAGGTGATGATGTTGACCTTGGCAAGCTGCCCATACAGACCTGCTGGCCGGATGATGCCGCACCACTCATCACCTGGGCACTGGTCGTCACGCGTGGCCCGGAGAAGGAGCGCCAGAACCTGGGGATTTACCGTCAACAGGTGTTATCGCGTAACAAGGTGATTATGCGCTGGCTGCCGCATCGCGGTGGCGCACTGGATTACCGCGACTGGCAACAGAAACACCCCGGCGAACCCTTCCCGGTCGCCGTCGCACTGGGTGCCGATCCAGCCACTATTCTCGCCGCGGTCACGCCGGTTCCCGACGCGCTTTCGGAGTACGCCTTTGCCGGTCTGCTACGCGGCGCAAAGACCGAATTGGTGAAATGCCGAACCCTTGATCTGCAAGTACCGGCCAGTTCCGAGTTCGTGCTGGAAGGCCACATCTACCCCGGCGAGGAAGCACTGGAAGGGCCGTTCGGCGACCACACCGGTTATTACAACGAACAGGAACGCTTCCCGGTGTTCACTATCGATTGCATCACCCACCGCGAGCAACCGATTTACCACAGCACCTACACCGGCCGGCCGCCGGATGAACCCGCCATTCTGGGTGTTGCCCTCAATGAAGTGTTCGTCCCGATTCTGCAAAAACAATTTCCGGAAATCACAGATTTCTATTTACCACCCGAGGGTTGCTCCTACCGTGTCGCCTGCGTGAGCATGAAGAAACAGTATCCCGGCCACGCCAAGCGGGTCATGTTCGGGGTCTGGAGTTTCCTGCGCCAGTTCATGTACACCAAGTTTGTCATCGTTACTGATGATGACATCAACGTACGCGACTGGAAGGATGTTATCTGGGCCATGACCACGCGCATGGATCCGGCACGCGATGTTACCCTGGTAGAGAATACGCCGATTGATTATCTCGACTTTGCCTCACCGGTGTCCGGGCTGGGCAGCAAAATGGGCATGGACGCAACGTCCAAATGGAAGGGTGAAACAGATCGTGAGTGGGGACGCCCCATCAGTATGGACGCGGACACCAAAGCCCGGGTCGATGCGATGTGGGACAAACTGGGGATACGGCTGGACTGATGCCGCTTATGCGGCTTCTTCTACCTCGCTGTCATTCTGTTCACCATGCTCTTCGGCATGCGCATCTTCACGATCAACCTTGTAGCTGTCGACGATACGGCCAACCAGATCCTGCAATGCTGACATCGCGTCGTTCTTCAGGGCATCAAAACCGAATGCTGATGCACGCTCGCTGGTCAATGCATTAAAGATATTGGCCACATCACGTGCCGGCTCAGCCAGTGGCGTCGTTGCTGCCGCTTCATCAATCAGGCCACGGACTTCACCACCCAGTGCGGCTGCGTCACCCAGACTGGCCGTTTCGGGCTCTGCACTGGCAGGCTGTGATTGCTGATAAGCTGCCACAGCGCGGAAGGTTTGCGTGTTGCTCAGGTTCAATGAAAAACCCGCCAGCTCTTCGCTATTGAATTCCAGATTCGAGGCTTTGTTGAAAGCTGCCTGAACATTGCTGTCAAAAAATTTATCTGACACCTTGTCAATGCGCTTGATCAGGTTATCAATGGCTTTCTGCTCATCTTCGTTCAGATCGCCTTCAACGTTAAAGTTGAAACTCACACTGGCCTCGCGACTGCTCTGCACACTGCTAAAGCCACCACTACCTGCGGCACCGGCTATTTCTGTGCGCGACGTCGTGGCCTGTTTGGTAATATCAATAGTGACTCGATCACCTTCCAGCGTATTGACGATCAGTGATGTCGTCTGTGTAGTACTGTAGCTGGAAGCGACAAATCCGGCCTGTGTGGCTGCAGCTGCACTCGATCCTTCTTCTGACTCGATGTGCTCATCACCATCGCCGTCATCGTCAGACCCATTCGATGCAAGCCTTTCCAACCCGCCCTGTATCAACTCATAGGTACGATCAACATTTCCAGCGACGTCGCCGTTGAGGACACCGAGCCCTTCAAGAATATCGCGGGCTTCGGCAAAGCCTTTTTCAACACCGGCTCGCGCCTGGTCCAGTAATTCACTGCGCTTGCCTTTATCCGGTTCCTGTCCCACAACAGACTCGATAAAACCAAGAATACGTTCCGCAACTTTCTCGGGAGAATAGGCGTCGGTATCGGCGTTCCTGTCGAGCCCGCTTGCGCCATTGGCCGACAATACTTTGTCCAGTGAATCAAGTATTTCCTGATTCAGCACCTGGGTGGGAGAAGCCGCTGCTGCGCCCAGATCAGCGCGATCTGCTGTTCCTGGTAAACCCGGAACCGCGTCTTTCGGTCTGGCAACGACGGTTCTACTGAACAGATTGTCCAGCGAGTTCTGGGTATAGGGGTTGATAAGACGACCAAGCAGCGCTGCTTCCATGACATTCTCCTTTACGACCGGCAATCCGGCCTGTCTCATCGCCTGTAGCGACTATCTGGCCACGCGCTTGACACCTAATGACCACGGAATCTTCCGGGTATCAGGTGCCAACACGCAGCAGGCTGTTATCCCCTTCGGCACTAACGGCCATTTCCTCAAGGAAACGCAGCACCTGCATGCTATTGGTTTCCATGCCCTCCAGTTCTCGCAGTGCCTGGTCTACGTTGCCTTCATGGTACTGGGCCAACGCCTCAAGTGCGTGACGGTGAACACCACGATGCGGTTCTTCCAGCTCACGATAACCGGGCAGATTCCTGAATGAGCCGTGTCCTTCACCTTCGTAATACCATTGCCCCAGTCGACAACGTGTGTGATCAGAAAATTCATCCATGCTTTTGTCAGATACTCCCATCATGACCAGATAGATCGCAAACTTGTAAACCAGATGATCGGTCTTGGCGAGTTCAACAAAACTGCGCAAAGCTCCTGCGGAGATCACACCCTCCATGTCTCTGGATAATTCAAGTATCGAACCCATACCCGTGCTCGCTTCATCACCGATCTTGCTCAGCTCGGAAGACTGCTCAGCCATAGTGGACATCTTTTCCTGGGTAGCGTTGGTTTCTTCCTGGATCTTCGATACCTGCATCGCGATTTCCTGAGTCGCCTCGTTGGTACGCTTGGACAGGTTGCGTACCTCGTCAGCCACCACGGCAAAACCACGGCCATGTTCACCGGCTCGCGCCGCTTCGATCGCGGCATTCAGTGCCAGCAGATTGGTTTGTTCAGAAATTTCGGTAATCAGATTGACGATATTGCCAATAGCATCAGCGCGTTCATTCAGGCCTTCTACATTTCCGACTGCCTGCTGTACCGTCGATGAAACCTGACGCAGGTTCGTGACCATCAGCTCGGTACCCTTGCGCGCATCCACTGAAACACTGGCTGCCTTAATGGCCACTTTTTTCTCGCTCGCCAAACTACTTGCCAATAGCGCCAACGTAGACTGGAGTGAATTGAGGCTATCGCCAAAATGGTGGAAATTCCGATAGAGTCCGTCCGCCATTTGCAGCTTTGCCGCCATCTGCACCTGCTCTTCTACAGCTTCGTCCAATTGCATCTGAAACTGCTGGAGCGCCTCATCCTTGTCGGCAAGCTGATTGCTGAGACGGGCAATCTCATCCTCGGCATTGGCCAACTGTGCACGGGTGCATCCAAATATTGCCATTTCGTAATCCTCTCCAGTCACAAAGCCCTGTTCCTGTTCAACCTCCGCTAGCGGCCACAAATACCGTGCCTTTACCTGTCAACTGCTGCCCTTTATGCGCCAACCAATAATCGTCAAATACATGGCGTTATGGGCATTTCCTGGCTCAATTCCGCAAGTTGAAACCTGTACTGTCGTGTCGTTGACAAAGAATACCCACTAACCCCACCACTTTTATTCAGGCCTGATTTTTGCAACAAATTTATATTGCACTAGACTTTTTAATTAGCCTGTATGGAAGGAGGCTTACTCATGAGCAACCGACTCTATCGAATGCTGTTTGGCTTACTGCTGCTGATTGGGCTGTATTTTGGCTTGAATGCACTTGTCTACGGACTGGTAGCCATTGCAGTTTTGGAGGGCATTACGAACCTGCGCCTTCCCATTATCGTTTCCCGACTACGTGGCATTGAAGCTTCAGGCACCGCCGAAGCCTCACTTGGCATTGCCTTCCACACCCGATCCAGCTTCGAGGCCGAACGCGGCTTCCGCCTGCTGGTCGCCTCCATGCTGGCGATTGGGCTGTTTGTTTTCCCGGAACATCTCTGGTTCTTCCCCTGGTTTATCGGCTTTGCCCTGCTCGGCGCAGGTGCCAGTGGTGTTTGTCCCATGTATCTCGCATTAAGGTGGTGCGGTCTCAGGTGATAATCCCCCCTCACAACGGGACCGTTCAGGTCGGCCTGCCGCTGAAAATTGCCGGTATTGTTTTCTGGGGACTGGTTACAATCGGCTTGCTGATGACCGCAGTAGCAATGCCGTGGTTAAAACAAATTTCAACACTGGAGCACGAAGCCCTCCCCCGACATGTTGTAATGCTGGTACAACAGCAATTCAGTAATAGTGCCTCGCTGGATTCTTTACAGGAACCTCTGCTGGAATTTATGCAAGAGCTTGATATTCCGGCAGTCAGAATCGACCATGGCGTAGACTCATTGTCTTTCGGCAACCCGGGAAGCGAACTGGAAAGCTTCTCTTCGACATTCCCGACCAGCAATCAACAGGGCAAAGAAGCCGGAGAAGTCATTGTTACGGTCTACCAGCATAAGGTCGAACAGACGCTGCTGAAACGAAGAAAGCAGCTATTGCTCGCGCTTGGCATCAGCTTCTTTTCTTTTGGTCTGATCATCCAGTGGATACTGCAAAAAGTTATTACCCGCCCTTTCCATCGCATGATTGCTACGGCGGAATACTGCTCGCAAGGTAAAAACATACGATTTGATGAAAATCGTTCGGATGAATTCGGATATCTGTCAAAATTCATCAACAAGGCAATGTCGACACTTCAGGCACGCCAGCTGGAACTGACTGATGCCTTGCAACGCGCGCACGAAAGCGAGCATGCCCTGTTCGATGAAAAACAACGCGCCGAAGTGACGTTAAAATCCATTGCAGAAGGTGTCATTACCACAGACATGCACGGGAATATTCGTTTCATGAATCCGGTCGCGGAAAAACTTTCCGGCTGGACCCAACAGGAATCCAGTGACCGGCCTGTAGATGAAATCATACATATTGTCGAAGAAGATTCCGGCGAGACCGTTCCCTGCATGATCAGCGAATGCCTGCGCAATAACCGTATTGAACGCGACTTGCAGGGACGCTTGCTGGTTCGCAAAGGCGGCAAGGAAATTGCGGTTGAAGAATCCGCTGCCCCCATGCACGACAACGAAGGTAATATCGTTGGCGCAGTCCTTGTTTTTGATGATATTCGAAAGACGCGAGAACTTACCCGGCAGCTGTCTCATCAGGCAACGCATGATGCGCTAACCGGGTTACTTAACCGCAGTGAATTTGAACGTCGCTTGAAACAGGCATTGGAGAACACCCGCGACAGCCAAAACCCCTCGGCATTGTGCTACATGGATCTCGACCAGTTCAAGATTGTCAACGACACCTGCGGGCACACCGCAGGCGATGAACTACTGCGGGACATGGGGGCGTTGTTGAAAGAAAAACTGCGCGACAGCGATACAGTTGCTCGCCTGGGTGGTGATGAATTTGGCTTGCTGCTGCCGAGTTGCACAATTGAGGACGCAGAAAAGCTCGCCAGTAATCTGCGCAGCGCCATTCGCACCATGCACTTTGTCTGGGACGGGAAGCACTTTGAAATTGGTGCCAGCATTGGCATTGTTCCACTTTCTGCCTCGACACAGAGTGTTGCAGAAGCCCTTTCTTCAGCTGATATCGCCTGCTACGCCGCCAAGGAGCAAGGTAGGGACAGGGTTCATGTCAGTGAGCCGGACGACCGGGAACTGAAGCGCCACCGTAGTGAAATGCGCTGGGTAGGAAAAACACGCGAGGCCTTGCGCGAAAACCGCCTGGTGCTATATCGGCAATCCATCGTACCCGTACACGATAGTGAGCAGAGAAACTCACACGTCGAGATGCTGCTTAGAATGCGTGGGAAAGACGGGAGTATCATACCTCCCGGACATTTTATCGGTGCTGCGGAACGATACGGCCTGATGCCTTCCATCGATGCCTGGGTACTCGAACATTCGCTGCAATGGCTGGCTGCCGAAACACACTATCGGCAATCCACCATTTCCGTTGCAGTAAATCTGTCAGGACAGTCTCTGTCTGCTCCGGGATTCCTGTCTCGCGTAGTAGACCTGATTCATGACAGTGGCGTCCCACCCGAACAGATCTGCTTTGAAGTTACCGAGACCGCAGCTATTTCAAATTTCCATAGCGCACTAAAGATCATGCGCCTGCTGCACGGAATGGGTTGTCAGTTTGCGCTGGATGACTTTGGCAGCGGGATGTCTTCGTTTTCCTACCTCAAACAATTACCAGTGGATTTTCTCAAAATAGACGGCAGCTATGTGCGCGACATTCTGCACAACCCGGTTGATCGTGCCATGGTCGAAGCGGTCAACCAGATCGGTCATGCTATGGGCATACGCACCATCGCTGAGTACGTTGAAGACAGCGCAATTCTTGGCGCACTGTCGACTATCGGTGTGGATTTTGCGCAGGGCTACGCAATTGATAAACCACAGCCCCTGATATTCGCGCAAGAAGAAGGCAGCACAGTAACGCCCTTCATCAGACCCGATTCAAAACCGGGCTAGGCAATTTCATACCAAAGTCTGTGAATAGCACATAATTCATACGTTTACCTTCCGCCTCAAATCAACGAGAATGCCAGCCTTTCGCGAAGAGAATCCACCATGGGCTTTGTGGTTAAGATAGAATCCAGCGGGCATCAGTTCGCCGTGGATGCAGGGGAGACCCTGCTCGAAGCTGCTTTGCGCTACGGGATTGGCTTGCCTTACGGCTGCCGTAATGGCGCCTGTGGTTCTTGTGTTGCAACCTTGCTTTCTGGCGAAGTAGCGTATCCGGATGGCGATCCGGAAGTCGAACTCGACAATGGACAAGTGGTTATCTGTCAGGCCCATGCACGCAGCGACCTCAATCTGAAAGTTCGCGAAATCAGCATAGATGCTGATCTCACCATCAAAACCCTTCCCTGTAGAGCCGAGCATCTGCAACGGCTGTCGCACGATGTAATGCAGGTGCAGTTAAAATTACCGGAAATCGAACGCCTGCAATTCCTTGCCGGACAATATATCGAGTTCATTCTCAAGGACGGTCGCCGCCGCGCTTTCTCTATTGCCAACGCCCCGCATCAGGACGACTATCTCGAACTGCACATCCGCCACGTACCCGGCGGCTCCTTCACTGGCCACGTATTTGATGAGATGAAAGACCGCGCCTTGTTGCGTATTGAAGGGCCACTCGGTTCATTTTTCCTGCGCGAAGATTCACAACGGCCCATTCTGATGATGGCCGGCGGCACCGGTATAGCACCACTCAAAGGTATGATCGATCACGCACAATACATCGGCCTTGATCGCCCCATGCATTTGTTTTGGGGGGTGCGTGCGCTACGTGATCTGTATTTGAATGACGAACCCGGGCGCTGGGTGGAAACCAGCAGTGAATTTAACTACACGCCGGTTTTGTCAGACCCTGAGCCATCGGATCAATGGCAGGGTAAAACCGGACTGGTGATGGATGCTCTGCTTGAAGCCTATCCCAATATTGGTGATTACGATATTTATATGAGTGGGCCACCGGTGATGATTGAAGCTGCCACACCCGTGTTTGCACAACATGGTGCAAGCCTCGACCATATGTATTCAGATGCTTTCGAATTCGCAAAAGATGTGCTGGATAAAATCGCCCGGGACAAAAAGGCTGAAGATCCGGCGCAGTAATTCAGCTACTGACCACCATTCCGGTCCGATCCGACTCTACTGCCTGCAATACAACTTCTTCGGGAATAGACAGCGTACTGGTTTCCATAACCGATAGCGGTAACGCCAGACCTTTACGGTAACACTCTCCCGCAGCATCCGGATCCTCAAGTTGCTCCAGCAAATCACCCAGCAAGCGATACGCCTCCGCTGTAGGCTGTTGTCCAATGCTGGCTTCCAGATAGCTCCGCGCTTTTCCCCACAGCTGATTGCGCAAACTGATTTTGCCCAACACCAGCAATAGAACCGCATCCTTGTCATGCTGCTCCAGCCATTTTTCCGCTACGCCTTGCTGTGCCGGTCCGTCACAATTTTCGAGCTGCCCGTATAGATACACCAGCCGCTCATCCCACACCTGCACCAGCTGTTCACGAAGCAGGCCTTCAGCTTGTTGATGGTCACCAAGACGAACCAGTTGCTCAATAAACAATGCCAGCAAGGCGTGATCCTGACGAACCGGTGGTGGCAATTGCGTCCAGCCGTTTTTTAAGGTATCGACGTCACGTGCGGCCGTAAGCTCACGAATTCTTTCCTGGTAAACCTGCACCGCCAACCGTTGCCACTGCTCGTGATCAAGTACCTCGCTTCGCCGCAACGCCGGTAACAGTTCACGAAGCTGCCCCCATTCCTGTTGCCCGGTGTACAACTGCATTTTCAGGCGTAGCATGTCGCGACTGCGAGGCATCAGGGTGTCGAGATGTGTCAGTGTCGTCTGCGCCTGATCAAACTGTCCACGCGCCAGTTGCAATTCAGCCTGTACCAGGCAAATCGCAGACTCTGCAGTCGGAAAACGTTTTAGCGCAACACCGAGATAACGATCACGACGTTCATCAACACCCAGGCGATTTGCTGCCTGCGCAGCCGACAGGCATGCCGCCAACGGTGTGCGGCGGTCATCGGCGAGCCGGCCCAGCAGACGTTCTGCTCGTTCCAGTTTGCCGCTGACCAATTCGATCACAGCAGCATCGTAACGCTGTGATAATTTTAGCAACTGACGCTGACCCGACCATCTTTTCAGGCGTACCGGCACGCGCCACACGCCAACCAGCGCGCGCACTGCCAGATAGGCGATAAACAAAACAATCGCAGTGGCCACCAGAGATGTTTCAACACTTGTGTTGCCGTAACCGACCAGCACATAACCAGGATCCGGCAAGGCAAACAGCGCAGCAGCAACCGACACCAGCAACACCAGAAAACCTGTCAGCAGTGCTTTCATTGGGTATTGTCCTGCACGGGTACGACTTCCTCCTGTGTCGGGGAAACTGTTTCTTCATCTGTATTAGTAGTGACTTCCGGCTGTGCCTGCAACTGACGTAACACCTGCAATGATCCGGAAACATCCGGCATCGGCGGACGTATGTCTACCACTGCCACTTCCTCCAGCCCGGCCACCATAGCAATAACAGCCTTGTCTTCGTTATCGAACCATTCTTTCAACCACTCGGTGGCTGTCGTCAATGCTTGCTGATAAGCCTTGCGGTCTTCACGTAACAACGCGAGGCGCGCTGCGGCCAGTTGCAGTCGCAGGTTTTCTTTCAGAAACCAGATACGTTCCGGAGGCAACATCGGGGTAACCGGCTTGTCGTGATCTCGAACCCGGAACAGCTGGGTAACAGATGACCAGATGACCTGCGTCAGATCTTTCCAGTTATCTGCGGTTTTCGTTGCGTCGAAACTTGTCGTTTCCGGTTGCAGTGGCTCATAACGACTGCCGGACACTGGAAGTCTGGCAACCTGCTGCAAACTATCGGCAATCCGTAACGAAAGACCATCGAAGTCCACGTCCGGCACTTCCCTCAGGGCGTTCAGCTCACGTGCAAGTTTTTCCCGAATCGGTAACAACTGTGGATCGGCCAACTCGTGCAAGCGATTATCGGCACTGTTTAATGCGGCAATCGCCGTATGTTTATCCCGGCGCAGTTGCAAACTTTCACTGGCAATGCGCAACAGGTATTCGACTTCCGCCAATGTCCAGCCCAACTCACTGCGCCCCACCAGAGAGGCGAGTCGGTTGACACGTTCTCCGATGGTTTCCTGACTATCGTCCAGCGCGCCAAGTTGTTTTTCAATTTCGCGACGCCCTTCCTGCCAGTCTTTGCTGATCGCTTGCAGGCCGGTTTGCAGTGGTTGCACACGTTGTTGCAAGCGCGGCTCTATGCCTGCCTGTTCGCCGGTCAATTGCTGTAACTGGCTCCAGATAAAGTAACCGCCTGTCGCCAGACCAATTGAAGCACCCAGAGCAAGCAATGCGAATACAAGGGCTGCCGGTGAGCTCCGCTGGCTTTCCCTGTTCAGCGCTGCGTCCGGCCTGGATGCATTGGGGGAGGTGTTGCTGCGATTTTCATCGCTGGTCGTCCGGGGCAAGTTGGTTTCTGACTGGCTCATGGCAGCTCACGGGTCACTGTGCGGGTTATTGATGATGAACAGGATTATACCGGATATGTACTCACAACACTGCGACAGCGATTCAGCGCTGCCACTCAATCAGGGCTTCCAGCACCGCATCATCCGTCGCGTTGGCTGCCAGAATCGGGGCTTGAACAAAACCCATCGCGCCGACAACCGGAAACATACGCTCGCTAACAACCAGCAACGGGGTTTTTCTTAACAGAAGCCGACCTTCTTCATCGAGCATAGCGAACAGGTTTTCCAGACTTTCGACACTGTTGACCTGTACCAGATCAATTTCACCCGAACGCCATGCTTCGACCAGTGCTGCGCTGTCCACATCCGGTCTGAAACGCCGGTACGCTTCCACATACTCAACCTGCGCGCCGCGTTCACGCAAGGTATCCGCCAAATACTCGCGTCCACTGTTGCCACGAAAAATCACAATGCGTTGACCGGAAACCTTGTGCAAGGTATCCAGTTCCAGCAATGCCTCGCTGTTGAAATGTCTCTGCGGACACAAATCAGCCTGCAAGCCAAAGGCTTCCAGTGCTTCAGCGGATCGCTGGCCAATGACGGCGATCCGCACAGTGGCAGGCCAGTCGCGTCGTTCGAAGATTATTGGCAGCGCACGTTCAACTGCATTGGCGCTGACAAAAATGGCGATATCAAAGGAATCGAGCTGTTCCGTGCAGGCTTCGAGCTGACTCAGATCATCCGGAGCAGTGATTTCCAGTACCGGAAACAAGATGGCCTGACCGCCGAGTTGATCAATGCGCCGAGCCAGACCACTCGCCTGATTTACCGGACGCGTGACCAACACACCGCAGCCTTGCAAGGGCTTGCTTACCGGAGCCGGCGTCTCCGTCATTCGTCGCTCTCTGAGTAGACATCATCGAGAATTTGTCTGGCACCACGCGATAGCAGGTCTTCCGCCAACACCTGTCCGAGCTCTTCGCCATCTTCCGGCCGACCGCTGATAACGCCCTGCACCATTTCAGTGCCATCCGGACGCCCGACCAGCCCGCGCAACACAATCACGCCATGACTGACTTCTGAATAACCGGCGATCGGAACCTGGCAGCCGCCCTGCAATGCCTCGTTGAGTGCGCGCTCGGCGCGGATGCGAATGGCGGTCTGGCCGTCATTCAGTTCTTCGATCAGAGCCCGTACCCGCAGATCATCAACGCGGATTTCAATACCAATGGCACCCTGTCCAATCGCGGGGATAAATTGCTCCGGTGCCAGCAACTCCGAGATTCGCGCTTCCCAGCCCATGCGCCTGATCCCGGCAGCCGCCAGAAGAATAGCGTCATAGTCACCATTATCCAGCTTGGCGAGACGGGTATTTACGTTGCCTCGCAGGTCAATGACTTCAAGATCCGGGCGGATACGTCGTATCTGGCACTGACGACGCAGGCTGGAGGTACCTAGCCGGGCACCCTCCGGCAATGTCTCAATACTGGAATATTCGTTTGAAATCAGTGCATCACGGGGGTCCTCACGGGGCAGAACTGCGGCTAGTCCAAGGCCATCGGGAAATTCCACCGGCACATCTTTCATGGAATGCACGGCAAGGTCGGCGCGTCCTTCCAGAATGCCGGTTTCAAGTTCCTTGACGAAAAGGCCCTTGCCACCGACTTTTGCCAGCGGCGTATCGAGAATTTTGTCGCCCTGGGTGGTCATGGTGACCAGCTCGATCTCCAGCTCGGGATGCCGCGCCAACAGGGCGTCGCGCACGTGGTTGGCCTGCCAGAGCGCCAGCGGACTCTTGCGGGTTGCGATACGAAGTGTGGAATCTGACATGGCTACCTGAGTTGCGGAAACTGTGAAAACTGCCGATTTACCGGGTGTAACAAACCCATTCCGGCCACCGGCCCGGATAATTTGAGGAGCATAACGAGTGATCGACAAGTGGTGCAAGTGGCGAGGCGTTATGGCCATGGGTTTTCTGCTGGCGACATCCGCTATCTGGGCCGGGGTGCCGCTGGCGCAAGACCTGCGCAAGGCGGGCAATCAGGCCGAACAAAGCTGCGCGCCGGTTTTACTGGAGTTCGCCGCAGAATATTGCGAATACTGTGTTTTGCTTGAAGTCGAAATTCTCGATCCGACGCTGCTGGATCCTGCCTACGACCAACGCGTGCTTATGCGCAAGTTGTTGATCGACAACGGCAGCACCCTGCGCGACTTCGACAATCGTGCAACGGATGCCGCCAGTATCGCCGATCAGTACAATGTTCGGGTAACGCCGACCGTACTGTTCCTGGACCGCAACGGTGACGAACTGGCAGAGCGCCTGGTCGGCATCAGCTCAGTAGACTTTTACGGAGCCTATCTGGATATCGCGCTGGATCAATCACGACAGCGCTTGCACGATCTCGGCCGCTGCAACTAAGCCCTGTCTCAAGACAGTTTTACGTTCCTTTGCGGATGTGCCGCCTGACATCGGGTAACAATCGGCGGCTGACTTCAAGCCGTTCCTCGACTCCCTCCAGCACCACCTGACAATGCCCTTCGCTGTCTTTTTCCAGTGCGCGGATTGAATGCACGGCAACCAGTGCATTGCGGTGAATACGAATAAATTGATCCCCGAACTCCTGTTCCAGCGACTTCAGTGCATCTTCAACAAGAATTCTGTTTGAAGCCGAACGCACTGTGACGTATTTCTGATCCGCCTGAAGGTAAACAATTTCAGTCACCGGAATAAGCTCCAGATTTCCGCGACTGGGCGCACACAGATGAGTTCGTGCACGTTCTCCCACAGCACTTTCTTCAACACCCTCAAGTTGACCGAGTGTTATCCGTCGCGCCTTGTCCAGGGCTTGCTGTAAACGTTCGGCACGAATCGGTTTAAGCAGATAATCGATCGCCTGTGCCTCGAAAGCTTCCAGCGCATGGTCTCCATAGGCTGTGGTAAAAACCACAGCGGGAGGCTGATCGAGGTTCAGCAAATGGCGTGCCGCCTCCAGCCCGTCCATGCCCGGCATACGAATATCCATCAATACCAACTCCGGCGCCAGTGCCTGCACCTGGCTTAGTGTCTGTTGTCCATCCGCCGCCTCGCCACAAACTTCACAGCCTTCCAGCTGGTTTACCATGCGCGACAGCCGTTCACGAGCCAGTGATTCATCGTCAACCACCAAACACTTCATGACGCCTTCTCCCGGGGGAAATACAGCGTTGTTTCGAATGCCTCATCCACCTCTCGCATCGCCACGCCGGCCTGGCTGCCAAAGGCTAATTGTAAACGTAAACGAATATTTTCCAGTGCAATCTGGTTGCCTTTACGGTGTGATGCAATACTCTGGGTGGCGCGCGGATTCCGGATCGTAATAACGACCCGCTTGCCTTCTGTTGTCCCGTGGATGGAAATTCGACCGCCCTGCGATAAAGCTTCAATACCGTGATACACCGCATTTTCCAGCAAGGGTTGAAGGATCAGCGACGGCACCAATCGCTTGCGCGGCAGTCGCTCTATGTCCCATTCCACCTGCAACCGATCTCCGAGACGCAAACCTTCCATGCGCAGATAACGTTTGGCGACATCGATTTCTTCTTCCAGCAGAATGCGCTCTGAAGCATCGCGCAAGGTTACGCGGAACATGTCTGACAAATCCTGTACTGCCAGCTCGGCACGAGCCGGATCGCTGCCGGTCAATGCGGCGATACTGTTCATGCTGTTAAATAAAAAGTGTGGGCGAATGCGCGCCTGCAAGGCTTGCACGCGCGCCTGTGCCTCGGCCTGAATTTGCTGTCGCCACTGGTATTGCACAAACAGGTAGCGCAGTACCAACCCGTTAACAATGGCACTGATGACAGTATTTCGGAACAGAAACTCAACATGCCCCGCATCGCCGCCAGCCTGTGCCAACCCACCCATATTCCACGCCAGTTCGCTGATCAACACAGTGACCAACAGCAGCAAAAGGTAGCTGGCCAATACAGCAGCTGCATTGCTTATCTTCAGCAACAAGGGGCGCGCAAGGCACAGAGATGCCGCACTGGTCAACGCAATCCACTGCACAAACAACGACACCATGCCGAGATCATTCCAGGGGTCGGCACGGCCGTTCGCCAGCACCAGCACAAAAGCCATCAGCTCGGCGATAACCACCACGGCGAACACCAGGTTGATATCGCAGAAGCTGGGCAGGAACAGAGATTCCTGCGTCGACTCCGACGAGTTTCTGGAATTTGTCTGATTCATGGCGGCAACAGCTAATCCGATAAAGCGCCCTAAATCGGGCAACACCGTAATATCGGCCAGTGTTATCAGTACTTTGAGGTATACTGACGCCCTCCTTAACCGCCACCTGCGCCGATATGACCGATAAACCGAGCAGCGACAAGCCCTGGGGCGGTCGCTTTACCGAATCCACCGACGCTTTCGTGGAAGCCTTCACCGCTTCCGTCACCTTCGACCAGCGGCTGTACCGCTACGATATCGAAGGCTCGCGGGCGCACGCGCGTATGCTGGCGCAGGTCGGTGTTATTACCGATACCGAGCGAGATGCCATTCTCGGCGGACTGGATACGATAGAAAAACAGATCGAAGCCGGTGAATTCGAATGGTCGGTAAGTCTTGAAGATGTGCACATGAACATCGAGGCACGGCTGACTGCCCTGATCGGCGAAGCAGGGAAGAAACTGCACACCGGCCGCTCGCGTAACGACCAGGTCGCAACCGACCTGCGCCTGTACCTGCGCGACCAGATTGAGGCCGCCTGCGCCGAACTGTTGCGCCTGCAAACCGGACTGCTGGGTTTAGCCGAACGTGAGGCAGACACCATCATGCCCGGCTTCACCCATTTACAGGTTGCCATGCCGGTCACTTTCGGCCACCACATGCTGGCCTGGTTTGAAAATCTGCAACGTGACCGCGAGCGGCTGATGGACAGTCGCAAACGCGTTAACGTGATGCCCCTCGGCGCTGCAGCCCTGGCCGGCACCAGCTTCCCGATTGACCGACACTACACGGCAAAGCAACTGGGCTTCGACGCGCCGGCGGAAAACTCGCTGGACGCGGTCAGCGACCGTGACTTTGTGATCGAGTTTTGCAGCAACGCAGCACTGATCCTTACCCACCTGTCACGCTTCTCGGAAGAACTGATCCTGTGGGCCTCCGCCCAGTTTGATTTCATCGATCTGCCGGACCGCTTCTGCACCGGCTCCAGCATCATGCCGCAAAAGAAAAACCCCGACGTACCGGAACTGGTGCGTGGCAAGACAGGGCGTGTCACCGGACACCTGATGAGTCTGTTAATGCTGATGAAAGGTCAGCCGCTGGCCTACAACAAGGACAATCAGGAAGACAAGGAACCACTGTTCGATACCGTGGATACTGTGCTGGGTTGCCTGCGTGCCTTTGCCGACATGGTGCCAGCCTTGCAAGTCAAGGCTGACAACATGCGCCTCGCCGCCGCAACAGGTTATTCAACAGCAACCGATCTTGCGGATTATCTGGTACGCAAAGGCGTAGCCTTCCGCGACGCACATGAAATTGTTGGCACCGCAGTGCGCCTTGGAATTGATAGCGGGCGCGACCTTTCTGAAATGCAGTTGTCAGAACTACAGGCGCTGTCACCTGCTATTGACAAAGATGTTTTTGATGTGTTGACGCTTGAAGGCTCGGTATCTGCACGCGATCATTTTGGTGGCACAGCACCGAAACAGGTGCGGGAAGCAATTACGCGGGCGAAAAAACGTCTGGCCTGATCAGGCCACCTCAATACTGACTGCGGCACGACCTTCCACGCTGGCCGGCACCAGTTCAAGCTGTGGCTTGCCCAGGTAGTATCCCTGCACATAGTCCACACCCAGACTGCGCACCCGGTCATAGACCTGCTCGTTCTCGACAAACTCCGCAACGGTATGCATGCCCATCCCGCGCGCCACATCGACCAGTGCCTTGACGAATAACTGGTCGGCGTTGTTGTTGTGAATGTCGCGGATGAAGCTGCCATCAATCTTGAGAATATCTGCACGCAGGTGCTTGAGATATGAAAATGATGAGAAGCCGACGCCAAAGTCGTCCAGAGAAATCCGACACCCGAGCTGACGGATTTTCTGAATGAATTCTATCGCACTACTGAGCTGTTCACAGGCTGCGGTCTCGGTAATCTCGAACGTAATGCGTACCGGATCGATGCCGGACTCACGGACTTCTCGCTCAATACAGTCGTAAGTTTCGTCACTGCCAACTGACATTCCTGACAGGTTAATAGAAAATGCGGTTTGCGAAAACTCTGCCGGCAGGTCGGCCAGATGGCGAATCGCCTTGGCCAGAACCTGTCGATCAAGACGCTGGATCAAGCCGAACTGCTCGGCGGCCGGAATAAATTTCCCGGGAGGAATCAGGCTGCCATTCGCCTCGCGCATTCTTACCAGCACTTCGTAGTGGGAAGTCTGCCCGGCGGCAACCGAAACTATCGGCTGGAATACCAGCACCAGTTCATCGCGATCAAGCACATCCAGCAGACGGTCTTTCCACACCAGCTGGTTATCCATTTCTTCACGCATCATGTCGCTTTCGTCATAGCTGCGTATACAGTTTCTTCCGCTATGCTTGGCCGAGCTCATGGCAGCATCTGCCTTTGCCAGAAGCTCAACCGGTGCCTTGCCCTGCGCCGGGAAGGTAACAATACCGATACTGGCCGACACGTTCAGGCTACGTCCGCCGTAGCGCGGCTTAAGTTTTCCGATACGTTCGAGTAACTCTTTGGCTTTTTCGATACCCAGCGTCTCATCCATGCCGGAATAGGCAACCGCGAACTCATCGCCACTGACACGGGCAAGAAAATCCTGCTCTCGTGAAGCACGCTTGAGCATACCGGCTACCTGCACAATGATCTGATCACCGGCTGCATGGCCCGCTGTATCGTTAACCAGCTTCAGATGATCGATATCGATCAGTAACAGCACACCACTTTGCTCATCGCGTTCCACTCGCCGTATTTCGTGGTTCAAATCTTCCATAAAGCGACGGCGGTTGGACAGGCCCGTCAAATGATCCTGATTCGCCAGAATCACCATGCGCTTTTCATCTTGCTTGATCTTGGTGATATCACGCGCAGTGCCGCGATATCCTCTCAGTGTTTTACCGGATAGCACCGGGACACCGTTGAGGCGCAGGCAATGCTGATCGCCGTTACGTGCATGTACCCAGATCTCCACTTCCTTGAAAACATCGCGCCGGTCATCGCCGGAACGCAACAGAGACATCAACTCACCCAGACTTGAACCCGGGAAAATTTCTGCTGGTGTACGGCCCAGCCAGCTCTCGGCAGGGATATCCAGTGTTTCCGACACACTGGTCGAAACGAAAGTGAAGTGTCCGGAGCGATCCGTTTCCCATAACCAGTCTGAGGAACTGGAAGCAAAATCCCGAAACCTTCGACGACTGTTCTTCAGCTCATTCTGCGAGGCATTAAGCGCGCCCAACATGGCATTGAAAGAACCCATCAACTGCCCCAGCTCATCCTTGCGTACCAGCTTCAGCTTCTGCGTCATGTCCCCGTTGGCTATTGCCTGCGTAGCGCGCGCCAGCAATTGTATTGGCCGGGTCAAGGTGCGCCGACTGATACAGATACCGCACAAGCCGGCCAGCAACAAAATCAATACGGAAAAGTACGCGGCATTCCCGCCAAGCACCCGGAATGGAGCCCAGTAAGTAGAATGCGGAACGGCCAGCAACACCCTGGCGGCTTTGCGGTCTGACCCGGCATGGTTCAGCACGGGCAACACGCGAACGCTGTAGCGCTCGCCACCTACATCCATCACCTCGCCACGTTGTGAGGAGGTGATCTGATTAATCTGTGGCAGTCGGTCTTTCAGTTCTGGAATGCTACTGGCAAGAACGACACTGTTACTGAACACGGCCATATCCGCATAGACCAGTTCACGTAATCCCTGTAAATCTTTCTCTGAAAAGCGTTTGCCAACAATCAGCGCACCGGCTCGGCCACCGAGCGGGTTTTCAATCGGAACAGCGACAAGCTGCAGCAAACTGTCAAACATAAGCGCATTGCCAAACTCTACTGCATCACCCGCCACCAGCCCGCGTACCAGGTCGAGCAAGTCGTCGGAGCCAAGTACCTGGGAGGAAGTAAAATGCGGTTTGTCACCAACGCCCGCTACATCGCCCGGCCCGGTATCGAGATAGACAGCCATAAAATCTGCACCGGGACGCGGGTATAAATCATCGAGCATGCTCCTCACTGTCGCAACATCACCGGTCAGGGTTGCAGCGATAAGGCTCGGCTCGCTACGCACACTACGCGCAACACTGAAAAGATTATCAAAGGTATTCTTTTGCGCACTGACAAAGACTTTACTGGCACGCTCCAGGTCATCGTGAATGCCCGATGCGACATGATCCTTGATCAACAGGTACGCGGCACCGGCCACACCCAATAACACAGCTAACACCAGTGAAATAACAAACAGCGTATTTTTTTGTTCTATATTCACACTAACTCGTGTTTCGTCTAATCACGATAAAGCTGCTCGACACCGGCCTGCGCACTCATCTGGCCACGGGCCTGACCACCCGATCGTGAAACCAGACGCACATCCAGTGGAGGAGGCGCGGTTATGGCATTGACCTTTATCCAGCGTGTCTCTGCCGTAGGCGTGGCCACGCGTAATTTCCAGTGCCCGCCGGGCAGACCAACAAATTCGAAAGGCCGACCTGACTGCACAGTGACCAGATACGGGGTATCCACAATATCGACACGCGCATAGCTTTTGCTGTGGATTCGACAAAAAAAGTGTCTGGTTCCGGTTTTGTCCAAAGCCAGTTCGGGGCTGGTAGCGCCGTTGCTGCCGGCCCGATCAAGACGTACTGACCAGGGCTTTCCGGAAGAAAGGAAAAATATCTCGTGGTAGACACCATCGAGATTCCTGAAGCGAATACTGTCGCCTTTTCTCGCCGTAAAAAATGCCGGCGAAATCCGGTTACCGACTACCTCCACCTGGTGCAGGTGCGGACGACGTGCTGAAACGTGCTGGCCCTGGCCCGGCAAAAGAGCCACGGAAACCGGCTGCGATTGCACGCTGGTATCAACCGAAAACATGCCCTGATACTCAATGCTGACAGTGCCCCGCACCTCGGCAGATAACGCTGCACCGGAAACACCCACAAGACAAGCTGACAAAGTCAGCTGCAAATGCTTTAATATCAGTGTGCTACGAAACATCAGAGTCAAATTTCCCTAATCCTTTTTCCGGTCTTCATCTAGCGGCCGCGAGTATGATTTAATGAGTCCTATGAATGACATGCCCTCCTCGGACAGCCTGGAACAACTACGCCAGCGACTGGCCAAATTTGCAGATGATCGTGACTGGCAACAATTCCACTCCCCAAAAAATCTGTCCATGGCATTAATCGCCGAAGCCGCCGAACTGGTCGAACACTTTCAGTGGCTCAGCGAGGCACAGAGTCTCGAGCTCGATGAAGAAAAGCGCTCACAGGTACGACTTGAACTGGCTGATATCCTGATTTATCTGATCCGCACGGCTGACCGCCTTGGTATTGATCTCGTCAGCGCTGCAAATGACAAGATCGCCATCAATGACGGGCGTTATCCTGTTGAAAAAGTTAAAGGAAAAGCCGGCCGGGCCGAAGATTTTCGCTAGTTTCGCAGTACCCCCACCGAGCGCACCCGCGCACACCCCATATAAAGGTTCTGGCACAGATTCCGTTAACGACAGGAGGCTGCCTGCAAGCAGCTCTTTCCCGCTATTCACAATTGAGGAGTACCACGCGGATGCCAGAACCCCTGTCACCAGAACAGGCCCTGAGCCTGATTAATATCTGTCCCATTCCTCTGCTCGTGCTCGATCACAAGGGTGTCATTTGCGCCTGTAACCCGGCCTTTACGAACATGACAGGTAAATCGAAATATGACGAACTGGTCGGACACTCAGCCAGTTCACTCGGAGAACACCCGCTGGCTGCCCTGCTCGGCACAGGAAAACAGGTCAGCTGGACAGGTGCTAACGCACAGCTGCATCACTACGAAGTTCATCGCAGCAAAACTGCTGGCGAAACCCCACTGGAAGTTCGTTACTTTATCGATGTCTCACGACAGCTTTCGCTGGAAAATTCCCAGCACGCACTGCGCGAGGAATTACGCGAACATACCCTGACCGATTCGGTTACCGGCCTGCTCAATCAACGCGGTGTCATGTTGGCACTCGAGCCCCAGGTAGCAAGATCGCGCCGTTACAACAGTCCTATTTCTGTTGTTACCTTCGATGTTTTGGGTAATAGCAATAATGACGCGCTGCGCAAACTGGTTGCACAACAACTCAAGGATCAACTCCGTTGGGCGGATCTGGTCGGCTGTGATGACAAACAGGCGTTCGTCCTGGTACTACCCGAAACCTCCAAGGATGCCGCACTGCAACTGTCCAAAAAATTGCGCACGCAGTTACTGGACGTTGTGCAAAACAAATTTCCCGGGGAAGACCTGGCTGCTTATTTCGGTGTAACCGGTTGGCAGCGTACAGACAGCGCAGCATCCTTGCTAAAACGCTCCAGCATGGCACTTGATCAGGCGCGCGCCGAACACAACCCTCAACCGGCTGCTATATAGGCACGACACGCCGTGACTGCACCACCAAAAACTTCCGGCACGAAACCGCTTGTCAAAGAGAATGCTGGCGACCGTGTCATAAAGGCCAGGTTCGGACGCCAGAACCGCGCAGCGATAGAAATTGATGCACTTGAGCTGCGTGCAGTCCGACGTCGTTTCATGGCGATCAATCAGGACAGACTGCGCCGTGTTCGCGAGTCCCTGGAAAACCGACAGCTGGTGTTCATGCAGCTTCTGCCATTATTGTTCCACATTAATCACCCCATGCTGCCGGGCTATTTGTCCAACAAAACCCCGTGTGGCATTTCCGGTTACGCCCCCGGCAAACGCTGTATTCAGTCGGCGCGCAAACTGGCACGCAGCTTCAGTTACCAGCGTCGCGCACAGCGGCGGTACTCTATCCACGCGCTATATATGATGGGCAGCACCGGCACCATTGCCTACTCTCGTGCCAGTGACTTTGACATCTGGATCTGTCACCGCCCCGGGCTTCCGAAAGATGAAATTGCGGCATTACGTGACAAGGCGGACGACATCCAGAGCTGGGCAGAATCACTCGGGCTGGAAGTGCATTTCTTTCTTATGGACGACGTATCGTTCCGAGATCAGGAACACCAGCAACTATCTAACGAGAATGCCGGCAGCTCACAACACCACCTGTTACTCGACGAGTTTTATCGAACCGGCCTGTTAATCGCCGGGCGCTTCCCTGCGTGGTGGCTGGTACCACCCAGGTATGAAGCCCGCTACGACGAATACGTCGACAAGCTCATCGTAAACCGATTCATCAAGGCCGGCGACATTGTCGATTTCGGTGGACTGTCAGAACTTCCGAGTGAAGAGTTCTTTGGCGCAACCTTGTGGCAACTCTACAAAGCTGTGGACTCACCGTACAAATCCATCCTCAAAATTCTTCTGATGGAAGCCTACGCCAACCAGTACCCGGACATTGATCTGTTGGCCATGCGCTTCAAAAAGCTGGTACACCAGGCTGACGTGCAACTCGATCACCTCGACCCTTACGTGATGATGTGCAATACGGTGGAAGAATATCTGTTCTCGCGCCGCGAGATGGAGCGCCTGGACCTGGCCCGCCGTTGTTTCTACTTTAAAGTTAACGAAGCGATGAGCAAACCGGACCGCGGGCTTGCACAATCCTGGCGACGAGAAGCTATCCGTGACCTGGTGAATAGCTGGGGCTGGAGTCAAAGTAAACTTCTCACGCTGGATCAACGTCAACAATGGAAGATTAAACGCGTACTCAAAGAACGTCACTTGCTGGTTGATGAACTGACTCGCAGCTACCGCGCTCTGTCCCAGTTCGGCCGCGACAACGACGACAGCAAAGTAGCCATCAATGCAAACGACCTGAATCTGCTCGGCAGAAAACTCTACGTTGCGTTCGAACGAAAAGCCGGCAAAGTTGAACTGATTAATCCCGGTGTATCCAGCGACCTGTCAGAGGATCGCCTGTCGCTGCACTATATCAACGAGGAAGGACAACATGGCTGGGCGATGTATCGCGGCTCGATACTTGAACAAGATGCTCACGAGCATGATCCGCTTAAGCGTTCTGCCGGGTTACTGGAACTGCTGGTATGGTGTCATATCAATGGCCTGATCAACCGCAACCCTTCGACCGTCAGCATTCACCCGACCGAGTGCTGCCTCAGCCAGTGGGAATTACGTTCTGTACTCGACTGCCTGCAACAACTTTTCCCCGGAGGTAAACTGCCGGAAACAGATATGCACGCCCTTGCCAAGCAAGCCACGTTACGTGAAGCCGGCCTGTTTATTAACCTCGCGCAAGACCCGATGTCCAAGCTGACTCGCAACGGCATGCAACTGGTCAGCGAACGCATTGACCCGCTTAGCTATGGCGGGCAATGGGAAAACCTTGCCATCAGTTTCCAGATGATCGCTGTGACAACCTGGGGAGAGTTGTTGACCTTCCGTTACAACGGGCATACCGCACTCATGGACTGCCTGTGCGATTACTTTGCCTGGCTACCCGTCAACGCAGGCGCTTCGCCACCACACATACCCTGCTTCAGCTTTTCATCTTCACGCGGCGCAATCATCGCGCGGCGCATTGAAGACCTGTTCCGCGATGTCGCCGATTATTTTTATCGTAACTACTGGCGTCGTCATGCGCGCTACGCACTACGCATCGGCCAGCATTACTTTGTACTCCAGTGTGAAAACGATGTGCCACGCTATCTCGAACTTGAGTCACGGGAAGCCATGCTTGACCATCTTGGACAAGCGCAGGCAGCGTTCAGCCCCATTCATATCGACGAGCAAACACTTGACAATTCACCGCTGGGTGTAGCCCTGAAGCATAATCGCGAAGGCGTGGTGCAACTGTTTTATCGTCTTGATCATGGCCACGCGGAAGTATGGATACTTGATGAACTCGGATCCCTGTTCCATCAGCGCATCATTTTCCGCGATCGCCAGACACTGCTGGGGCAGTTCCAGCGTTTTCTGGAAGCTGTGCGCTATCGTCTGAGCAACATGCAACAACCAAGCAGCCTCTCTGATAACGATACCGCAGAATATTACCGCGTCGTGCGCGACAACATGGGCCAGTGGTTCCCGGAAACGCAGAAGGCCTCACACGGGAATGACAGCCACTATCTGGACGTTCAGGTAATTGGAAGCCCTGATGACAAAGCCCAGGGAACCTTCAGCATCTTCTGCGGAAACCATGAATTTTCCGTGCTGGAACACGGTGAGAATATTTATCTGGCAGTCGCTCAATACGTCACCAAACAACGCGGCAGCGGCAGTCGTTACCCGATACACATTACCGACATCGACCTGTCTTCCTCGGTGCTTGCCTCAGAGTCTGGTGGCGGGGTTCAGACCATTCATTTTCTGAACCAGAAAAAACACATCGAAAACCTGCTGAACGACTCACTTCACCAATTACGCAAAAAATAGAACGCTGACTACAGCTATTCGCTCAGGCGAACCTGTTCCAGAATACGCTGGATATCTTCTTCCCATCGGTTGAACGTCTCTATTACAAACGCCTGTGAATAGGCTGGCCGAAGATGGTGAAAGCTGGAGGCCAGCAGCAAGGTTTCATCACCTTCGGCAAAAATCGCGATCTTCAGAGGCAGGTACGGAACCAGATCGGGGTAGTCTTCACCCAGTTGCTTGATCTCCTCAGGCTTGCCAAAGAAAACGACACGGTAACGGTCTGTCTTGAACCCGGACTTTGACAATCCGATATCAACACGTTGCACACGTGACAAGGTATAGCCCTGCTCCCGAACCGCCTTTTGTAAAGCAACCATTGTTTCAGGGAATGCCATGTCTGCGCGCACCATGTACAAATCCTGCGCACCCGCTGAGCCAGCCAGCACGAGCAACAATCCTGCCAACCACAACCTTGACGCGCTCATAAGGTCGCCTCCTCGAGGATCTCGGTATACAGGTGGTGCATGCGCACACAAGCCTTGTCCAGCTCACGGTTGTTGAACAGGTGACTAAGATTCTCCGGATTTATCGTCACCAGCTCGACACCTTTGTCAGTTTCCTGCAAGGTCACGCGACAGGGAAGAAACATGCCCACACGAGGATCGATAGACAAGGCCTCGTTCAGAAAAGAGAAACTGCAAAAATAGACAATATACTGGCGTTTGTCTTCCTGACCCGGCTCGACAAAACCCGAGTTCAGGGTCTGCTCGCGGATAACACGGAAGTTATGCGCGGCTATCGCCTGCTTCAGATTATCCAGTGTCTCCTCAAAACTGTAGGGTGACTGCATACGTATCACCGCTGATTCATCAGTGCGTTGCGGCACTGGATCGGCCGGCAGCTCACGCAGCCAGGCCACCAGATCGTCGGCGTCACTTTCTTTTAACCCTGATTCTGTAATCGCCGGCATCGGTGTGCCACGTCGGCCTCGCAGTAATGTTGCCTTGAGCATGGCATCGCTGACCGATTTCTGGAAACCGGGATTGTTCAACGCAGGTGCCATGATCGGCGCCTCGCGGGGTCGCGAGAACGTTACACCCGTGCCGGCTCCACCCTGACCATGGTCACCATGACAGGCCGCGCAGTGCTGCGAGAATATTTGCTTGCCGCGCGAGGCATCAGCCTTTATGGGAGCACTGTCATATACCGGCGCAGGTACGTCTGTCCAGGTGCGGATCGTCTGAATGATGGCATCCACTTCGGCATCGGTAAGCAGCGGGAATGCCGGCATAACACGGCCCGGTCTGCCGTGGCGTAACGTGTTACGCAGATATCGGTTACTCGCAACCGCAAGAAAGTCAGGCAGGTTGAGCGGTATGCCAACACCACCATCACCGTGACTGCCATGACAGGCTGCGCAATGTTGCTGATAGAGCGTATTGCCGTCCGGCTGCGCATCCTGCGCATTTGCTATTGTGGCAACGAGCAGCATCAGCACAGCAAGCGGAAATCGAATTCGTTTATTCATCGCTGTACATTCTCCCGTAAATCAGGCGCAGGCGTTTTGATTCAAATCAACCCAGACGTTCAACAAACCAGTCGTACAAGCTCCTCACCTGCGATGGACACAGGCTGTGCTGCATTGGCCAGCGGTGGAAATCAACGTGATAGCCCTGCGCTTCCAGCGCCTCGCGGCAGCGTTCTGCTGCGGCAATTGATACAACGGGGTCCTGCTCACCATGATCGATTCGAATAACCAGCTGTTTCGGATCAGCGCGCTTCTCCGCTGCCAGTGTAGCTCCCAACGGTAAATAACAGGATAGCGCCAATACGCCAGCCAGCGGCTCGGCAATGCGCAGCGCCGTGTGCAGAACCAATGCGCCGCCCTGGGAAAAACCTGCCAGCACGATCCGCTCACTCGGAATGCCGCGCTCCTGCTCGCGAGCAACCAAAGACAACAACTGCTGCCTTCCGTTCTCGATTCCCTCCGCATCCTCGCCCTTATCAAACGACAAATCGTAGAGGTCATACCAGGAGCGCATCACCATGCCGCCATTCAGCGTCACCGGCTGCTCGGGGGCGTGCGGGAAAATGAAGCGAATCCCGTGGCTATCGGCCAGCCCCCAGTCCCGCACCAGTGGTTCAAAATCATGGCCGCTGGCGCCCAGCCCGTGCAACCAGATCACTGCACTCTTCGCCTCGCCCTGTGGCTCGATCTCCACCATTTCCAGCATGATTGTTCCTCGCCCTTGTCTGCATAGCTGCCCGTTCCAGCCCATGGTACCTGCAACCCGCAGACGGTTCGACTTGGGCTTTTGCCGCCAGCTTCGTATACTCCCCGACAATGACTCAAGGATTACCATCATGAAGCCCTGCTGGGTAAGTTATCTTCTCTGGCTGATCATCAGCATTGCCGGTGTCAGCGCCATGCTGTCTTCCTGCGGGCAGAAAGGTGGCCTATACCTGCCGGACAAAACCGAACAAGCTGACGACAGCCAAAAATAGAACATGGATCATTTCGAATATCACGATGGCCGCCTGTGCGCCGAACAGGTCGATGTCTCCGCGCTGGCCGACCAGTACGGCACGCCGCTGTACGTCTATTCCCGGGCCACACTCGAACGCCACTGGAAAGCCTTCGACGGGGCACTTGGCGATCACCCGCACCTGGTGTGCTACGCCGTCAAAGCCAACTCCAACCTGGCCGTACTGGCCGTACTGGCAAAACTCGGTTCCGGTTTCGACATCGTGTCCGGCGGAGAACTGGCGCGCGTCCTGAAAGCCGGCGGCGATCCGGCGAAGATTGTATTTTCCGGCGTCGGCAAGAACGTGGCAGAAATGGAAACCGCGCTGGAGACCGGCATCCGTTGTTTCAACGTCGAATCCACTGCGGAACTGACACGCCTCAACGAAGTTGCTGGCGCGCACGGCGTACGCGCACCCATATCCCTGCGCGTCAACCCCGATGTCGATGCGCACACTCACCCGTATATCTCCACCGGCCTCAAGGAAAACAAGTTCGGTATTGAAGTGAATGCCGCTCGCACCGCCTATCGTCAGGCAGCCGACAGCACGCACCTCGACGTTCACGGCATTGATTGTCATATTGGTTCACAGCTCACCGAGATCGCACCGTTTGTCGATGCGCTGGACCGGGTACTGGAACTGGTCGAACGCATTGAATCAGACGGCATTAACATCCGCCACATGGATCTGGGCGGCGGCCTTGGTGTGAATTATCGCGACGAACACCCGCCGCTGCCGGAAGAATATGTGCGGCCGTTGATGGCGCGTTTGGCCGGTAGTGATAAGGAAATTCTTATCGAACCAGGACGCGCTATCGCCGCCAACGCCGGCATTCTGGTTACTGAGTTGCAGTATCTTAAGGAGACCAGCGAACGTAACTTTGCCATTGTTGATGCGGCGATGAATGACCTGCTACGCCCTGCGCTGTATCAAGCATGGCAGGATATCGTTCCGGTGATTCCGCATGCGGGTGAAGCAAAGCACTGGGATATTGTTGGCCCGGTTTGCGAGACCGGCGATTTTCTTGGCAAGGGTCGCGAACTGATTCTTGCGCAGGGTGATCGGCTTGCCGTGCGCTCTGCGGGCGCTTATGGATTCACCATGGCATCCAACTACAACAGCCGACCACGTCCTGCGGAAATTTTAGTAGATGGCGAGACGGCGCATGTGGTGCGCGAGCGGGAAACAGTTGGGCAGTTGTTTGAGGGCGAGTCGATAGTGTGATTGTAAGGATGCGATTGACAACAAACCAGCATACTATTTATGCACGGAATCTACACGCATATTTTGTGCCACATTGGCGAAATATTCAAGCTTGGCGCA
>UOFN01000118.1_pt1 | contig 53574 bp, 47 predicted proteins | sample 1990111 | NCBI WGS metagenome assembly UOFN01 (sample SAMEA4728526, study PRJEB27164) | hydrothermal vent metagenome | biome: marine basaltic hydrothermal vent biome; feature: marine hydrothermal vent; material: mineral | place: Pacific Ocean | collected 2011-06-14/2011-07-23 | depth 1741 m | reverse complement strand
CGAAAACTCTACCTGCTCCCGTCACAGTGTGCGCCCGGAGATGCTTGTGCTGTGCCGACAACGCGACGAAACCAACGCATCATTTTCTGGCTTGTCAGTGTACTGCTGATTGCCTTGTTGACCTTTCCGTATTACGGGCTGGTCTTCTTTGAATAACGTGTTACCCCTGTCAGGAGCTATTCCCATGATTCGTACAATGATCCTTTCAATCACACTGGGCTTTGTGGCACTGCTGCCATTCTCGTTGCCCACTGCCACTGCGGGTGAATTACAAACCGTTACGCTGGATGTGCCGGGTATGACCTGTAAATTTTGCCCGATCACGGTACGTAAGGCTCTGGAGAAGGTGCCGGGTGTCATTAGTGCCAAATCGGATTTCGAGACTAAAACTGCCACAGTGACATTCGATCCGGAAAAAACCCGCCTGTCCGATCTTACCGAGGCGACAGCCAACGCGGGTTATGAATCAATAGTCAGAACCCCATGACCGGGCACATAGCCATTATTGGTACCGGCTCAGGTGCTTTTGCGGCGGCGATAAAAGCAGTGGATGAAGGTGCAAGGGTTACGATTATCGAAGGTAGCGACGTTATTGGCGGCACCTGTGTCAATGTTGGCTGTGTGCCATCCAAGATTATGATTCGCGGAGCACATATTGCGCATTTGCAATCACAGCATGCGTTTGAGGGCATTGCCCTGAATCAGCCCGGCATTAACCGTGTCGCGATGGTCAAACAACAACAGGCTCGTGTCGAGGCATTACGGCACGCGAAATATGAAAGTATTCTGGAATCCAACCCGGGTATTAATTTGCTGCGGGGCTGGGCGCGATTCGAGAATCGCAATACTCTGATCGTTACCCGGGCGGACGGTTCGGAAAAACCCGTCACGGCGGATCGCATCCTGATTGCCAGCGGTGCCCGGCCTGCCATCCCGGATATTCAGGGCCTGAAAGACACGCCCTACTGGACGTCTACCGAAGCTCTGGTCGCTGAACAATTACCAGAACACCTGGTGGTCATCGGGGCTTCGGTTGTAGCTCTGGAGCTGGCACAGGCGTTTCTGCGTCTCGGCTCGAAGGTGACCATTTTGGCGCGTAGCGTGTTCCTGTCGAAGGAAGATCCTGCGGTTGGTGAGGGGCTGGTTAAGGTGTTTGAGGAAGAAGGTGCGCGGGTCCTGCTTCATACTCTTCCCGATTCCGTGACGCATGATGGCAAGCAGTTCATTTTGGCGACGGAAGCCGGCGAGGTTCATGGCGACCGCTTACTGGTTGCTACCGGGCGACAGGCGAATACCGGTCAGTTGAATCTGGACAAGGCCGGCATAGCGACCCACAGTAACGGTGCCATTATCGTCGATAATCACATGCGCACCTCGGTTGAACATATCTATGCAGCCGGTGATTGCACCGACCAGCCACAGTATGTCTATGTTGCAGCAGCAGCCGGTACGCGCGCAGCTATCAACATGACCGGTGGTGATGCATCACTGGATCTGACCGCTATGCCTGCTGTGGTGTTTACCGAGCCGGCCGTCGCGACGGCCGGCCTGACTGAACAACAGGCGAGCGACCAGGGTATCGAAACCGAATCCCGCACGCTGGATCTTGAAAATGTGCCACGTGCGCTGGCCAACTTCGATACTCGCGGTTTCATCAAACTGGTAACCGATAAAAACAGTGGCCGCCTGATCGGGGCACAGATACTGGCCGCCGACGCGGGTGAAATTATCCAGACGGCCGTGCTCGCCATACGCAATAACATGACGGTTGCTGGCCTTGCCGGTCAATTGTTTCCTTACCTGACAATGGTCGAAGGCCTGAAATTGTGTGCGCAAACGTTCAGCAAGGATGTGAATGCCTTGTCATGCTGTGCCGGTTGAACGTTTGGGGCAGGCAACTTAGCCTGGCTCTACCGGAAGAGGCACATGTGCTCTCAGTGTCTGCTTTTTCTTGCCAGAGAGTGTTTCAGCAGACCCTGTTTGTAGAAGTTTGAGTGTGAGGTTGCCGCTATCATCGGTATCCAGCAAGTGGAAACCACGTCGCTCAAACATCCCGATCATCATGGTAGATGTTGGATAGCAGCGCGCATAAACATCTACTTTGTCTCGAAGGTCTGCGATAGCGGCATCCAGCATGCGTCCCCCCGCACCTGTTCCCCGATGATCCGGCTGGATCAGTAACATCCACAGTTCATTGCCTGCACCGCGGACAATCTCTGAATTTACCAGCCAGCCGATTGTTTTTCCCTGTTCGGTCCACACCAGCAACTCGGCGCGCAGATTTTCATCGATACGCTCTTGCTTGTGCATCATGGAAAGCAGGTTGTTGCGCATGTTACCGGCACGAACAGGCTCGAGCATGCGTGGTTCGAAATGACCCTGCGCGGCTTCTTTCAGGAGCAAGGCATGAATCTGATCGATAGTTTGTGGGTCAGCGTAGCTGAACAAGGTCGTTGTTTCCGATTAGAAATACGACGCGTTCACCCACATATGCACCCAGATGCTGGCGGCATACCCGAGTGCGATCACAGGCGTCCATTTCAGATGGCCAAAGAAGGTGTACTTGCCACGTGCCTGGCCCATAAGCGCAACACCGGCGGCTGAACCAATGGATAACAGCGAACCACCCACCCCGGCTGTCAGGGTTACCAGCAACCACTGACCCGTGGACATATCCGGGTTCATGGTCAACACAGCGAACATGACCGGGATGTTATCAACAATGGCAGACAATACGCCAACCGCAATGTTGGCATTGGTTGCGCCCCATTGGGTGTACATCACTTCGGAAGCCAGACCCAGGTAGCCGAGGAAACCCAGTCCTCCTACACACATCACTACACCGTAGAAGAACAACAAGGTATCCCACTCGGCACGCGCCACCTTGCTAAAGATGTCGAACGGTACAACATCACCAAGCTGACTGGCATCTGCCTTCTCTCTGGAACGTTCTTCGACGCACTTGTGGTAGGTTTTTTTCAGGTAGAAGCCATAGAACTGCAAGTAACCCAGCCCGGTCAACATGCCGATGACCGGCGGAAGCCCAAGAAAATTATGGAAGCTGACGGCCGTCATAATGGTCAGCAGGAATAATATAATGATGTATCGGGCACCACGATACATTCTCACTGCATCCCCGGATGCGGTCGGTTGTTCGTTCGGAATGGCAAAGTGCATGACGGATGCCGGCACTACAAAGTTGACGACAGACGGTAAAAACAAGGCAAAGAAGCTCCAGAATTCCACCATACCCTTCTGCCAGACCATCAGCGTAGTGATGTCACCAAACGGGCTGAAAGCCCCCCCGGCGTTGGCCGCCACGACGATATTAATGCAGGCCAGGGTGACAAAACGCAGGTTGTCGCCACCGACAGAAAGCACCACGGCGCACATCAGCAACGCCGTGGTCAGGTTGTCCGCGACCGGGGAAATAAAGAATGCCAGTACGCCGGTCATCCAGAACAGCTGGCGAAATCCAAAACCTTTCTGGATCAGCCATGCACGTAGCGCATCGAATACTCGACGTTCTTCCATCGCATTGATATAGGTCATCGCAACCAGCAGGAACAGCATCAACTCGGAATATTCCAGTAGATTGTGGCGCACGGCTGTTTCAGCCAACTCAGACATGCCATGGCTGGTATACACCCAGCCGATAATGCCCCAGATAATGCCGGCTGCAATGATGACGGGTTTTGATTTGCGCAGGTGAATATATTCCTCACCAATCACCAGCAGGTAGGCAAACACAAAGATCGCCAGTGCGGCGTAGCCGACACCGCTGCTGGTCAGATCGAGGCGGGTGTGCTCGCCGCCATCCCCTCCGCTGGAAGCCAGCACCATCGAAGGTAGCAGCGTGATGAACAAGGCGAAGAACACCTTGCGTGCTGTGTCAAAAAACATCCGTGATTCCCTTAAGCTAGAAAACGATATTCATCATGGTCAGTGAAACCACAAGGAACAGAATCGTCATTATGCCACCTGCGCGCATAAAGTCCGGTACCCGGTAACCGCCGGGGCCCATGATCAGGGCATTTACCTGGTGGGTCGGGATCAGGAAGGAGTTGGATGTCGCAATCGCAACCGTCAGCGCAAACAACGCCGGGTCGGCACCTTCTACGCCAAGCGCGATATTCACGGCCAACGGAACCAGCAGAACCGTGGCGCCCACATTGGACATAACCAATGTGAAGAATGTGGCAAGCACCGCGATAGCGGCCTGAATAACCCAGACAGGCTGGTCTCCCACCACTGAAAGCGTCTGTTCGGCTATCCATCTTGCTGTGCCGGATGTTTCTACCGCAAGGCCGAGCGGAATCAGACTGGCGAGCAGGAACACGGTTTTCCAGGACACGGCTTCATAGGCTTCTTCTATTTTTATTACGCCAGATAAAATCATGCCAATTGCACCGGTTAACAGCGCAACTGACAAACGCAGCTCAGTGAACAAAACCAGAGACAATGCCACCGCAAAGAAGAACCCGGCCTGACAAACCTTGTGCGGGCGCACATCTTCATGCGGATACTCGGTGGTCACTACCACGAAGTTGCGATCTTTTTCGATACGCGCCAGGGCATCCCAAGCTGTGTGTACCACCAGCGTATCGCCGGCTTCAAATGGCAGGTCACGAATGTTGTCTCCTTCGCGCATTGTTTCGCCATTTCTGTGCAAACCGACCAGCGCCATGCCGTAAGTTTTACGCATCCAGATATCGCGTGCACTCTTGCCGAGCAGCTGAGAACCCGGCGGAATTACCACTTCGGCAATACCCCCCTTGGCTGCAGACAGGGATTCGGAAAAGCTGCGTAATTCATTGCGCAGTCTCAGGCTGTATTCTTCAACAAAGCGGTGAATGTTCTTTTCAGCTGCGACTATACCCAACACCATACCTGCCTCGAGCCTGGTGTCTCGAGCCAAACCGTTGGGGCCGACCAGACTCTCCTGTCCTGAGCGTTTACTGGCAATAATCCGGATACGGCTGTCGGACTCTACGTCGTCGATCTGTTTGCCGACCAGTGAGCTGTCATCGGTGATGACGATTTCAAACAGCTCATAGTCGATGCCGTAGACGTCCTGGAAATAATCCATCGTGCTGGCCGCTTTGGCACCGTCTTCCATTTTGGTGGTCGGCAACACAAAACGACCTGCGATGACAAAATACAGAATACCGGTTGTCACCAGTGCCAGACCAACGGGTGTCACCGAAAATAAAGACCAGGCCTCCATTTGTTGCGTCGCAGGCAAAGCATGGTTTGATGTCTGAATGAGGTCATTAAGCAGAATCAGTGGTGAAGAGCCCACCATCGTGACCGTGCCGCCAAGGATGGCGCAGAAACCCATTGGCATCAGCAGGCGTGACATCGGTATTCCGGAACGTGCCGAGATACGACTGACGACCGGAAGGAACAACGCGGCAGCACCGACGTTCTGCATGAATGAGGAGATGATCCCTACTGTGCTGGAGATGATCGGAATGATGCGTCCTTCGGTTTTACCGCCTACCTTCAATATGAAGGTAGCCACCTTGCTCATCAGCCCGGTTCGGTCCAGCCCGGCACCGATAATCATGACAGCAATAATCGACATGACGGCGTTACTGGCAAAGCCGTTGAAGATTTTCTGGGTATCAACCAGGCCCTGTTCCAGCCCCATCAGCGGTGCGAGCAGTGATGTCAGCCCTAACAGCACCATCACGCTCACTGCGGCGACGTCGACACCGACGACCTCAAAGGCGAACAGATAGATGGTCAACATCAGAAAGCCGGTGACCCAGGCAACTTCTATGCTCGGAGTCACGGTCGACAAACCAAGGGCAAACGCCAGAAAGACTATCGCCGCAATACCCTGTCGACGTGAGAAAGATGAAGTATTTTCAGTCATAACAGTTCTCTACCGCATATATTTAATGCGATACCTTGTCAATGTTTCGTTAAGATTTGGACGAAGGCGCGCATACTATATAAATCGCTATATACTGAGAAGCGAATTAAACTGGCCGCTTTGAACAAATATTCTGCACACGATTATGGATCTGGACCAACTAAAAACCTTTCTTGAAGTGGAACGTATGCGCAATTTCCGTAAAGCGGCGGAAAACCTGAGCATCTCTCCTTCCGCCGTCAGCGCGCGCATTCGCCAGCTTGAAGAAACACTGGGTCTGTCGATTTTTCGACGCGACCGGCAGAAAGTCAGTCTGACACCCGCCGGTGAACGCTTTGCGCGCCACGCGCGTTTCATTGTCAGTGCCTGGGAACGTGCCCACGAAGAAATCGCGCTCGGCGGCCAGGTCGACAGGCGGCTGGTAATTGGCGGCCTGGCCAGCTTGTGGGAAATCTACCTGCAAGACTGGCTGAATGGCATTCACTGTAGTGCTCCGCTGATCGGGTTGCGCGCTGAAGCCGGTACCTCGAAGCGCATTGTGCAAAAGCTCGAACAGGGCGTTATCGATCTCGGCTTCCTGTTCGAGCCACCGCAACTACGAGAGATGATAGTACAAGAAGTGCGGGATGTTTCGATGATCATGGTATCCAGCGAACCTGATATGCCCGTGGAGCGTGCTCTCGCCGAGGGCTATGTGAGAGTCGACTGGGGAACGACATTCACCAGCCTGCACGAAAATCATTTTCCGCAGCGGCCGATTGCTGCAATCCGGGCCAATGTCGGCAGTATAGCGTTGCGTCTGATCGAACATTGCGGCGGCTCGGCCTACTTACCTGCATCGCTGGTGGAAACAGATATTACGTCCGAAAAATTGTGGCGCGTCGAAGATGCGCCGGAGATCGTGCTTAAAAGTTATGCGGTGTTCCCGATGCACGGCGAACACCATGTATTGATTGACCAGCTACTCGAGCGTTTCCAGGTCAGCGAGGATGCACGATGACGCTACCAACCCAGCCATTTTCGTAACGGCAGGGAAAGAAATGCCGCGATAAAGCCAATACCCCACAGTGTTAAACCCAGCCCCCAGATCCGACGGTTCCAGCGTTGTGCCTGTGCACAGCGTCGCGCCAGTTCAGGATCAGTCGGGCAATGGGTGTTACGGCCATAGAGCATCCAGCCGGCAACCGACAGCAGTCCGGCGGACAGGATAAATACGGCAATTTTGTGTTGGCTGAGGGTAATCAAAAAAGGCATGCTTGAAGTCATGGCGGCGACCACCGAGCCAAATCCCAACGTCACCAGAATGATGGGCAAGGCGCAACACACCAGTGTGCCGGTTGAGGCAAATAGTGCCAGCCAGCCAAAATGGCGAGTGGACTTGTCAACAGTTGTAGTGTCTGTGCTCACGGTTTCTCATCTTCACCAGATATGCTTGTCATGCTGCGATAGGTAAATCCGGCATCCTGAAACAGTGTTTTCATCTGCGCTTCACCCAGCGATACGCCGTCAGTGGTGTTCAGGGTGACCAGGCCTGCTTCCAGATCTACCTCGATATCGCTCACCCCATCGATTGCCTTGAGTTTCTTTTCGATACCATAAGCGCAGTAGGGACATGCCAGTCCGTCAACGCGGATACTGTAGTGTGTTCCTGCGGCCATAACCGTGCTGCTTACTGCCAGCATCAGCAAAAGGGCGATCAATTTCTGTTTCATCTTCATACTCCTTTGTCCTGCCTTACAGATGCCATTCGAGAATTAACCGGGCCCGGTAATCACTGTTGTCCTGACGACCCTTGAGATCGCTGTAGAAAGGAACTTGCACACCGGCTTTTACCGCAAAATTTCGCTTGGTCCAGAAGATTCCAGGCGAGATGAACCACTCGGATCCGCCGGTATTTGACAGGCTGGAACCATTAAGTTCAGATTTCTGCACATGCTCGCCATTCAGTTCCAGTAGCCATACCGTGTCAGGTTGCAGATATCCCGTCTTGTGCAGGCGTATGCCTCCGACCAGATCGGTCAGGAGGCGATCACCGCGTTGCAGTCCATCCTTGTTTTCCGTGTTGTGCCGCCAGCGGACACTCGCCCAGCGGTACCACCTACGGCTTTCGTAGCCCCAGGCAAGGCCAAGAATACTGTCGGTACTACCGCTGCCCGTCGGTGGGTTGGCGCTGTCTTCTCCGGTGTCAAACACCAGCTTGCCGAGAATAGCGGCAGATTCCTGTGCGCCCAGCGTGTCTTTGCGCCAGAACCGGTACTTGGTGAATAGTGCTGCATCACCTGAACCACGGTTGCGGTTACCGTCGTTATCCCGAAACGCATAGGGCAGATCCACACCAGCAGACCAGTCACCGGTCAGACCATAGGTCAGTTCCAGAGCCAGATCGTTTGTCTTGTTATCACCTTGCCGGGCAGTGCGAACTTCCGGAGCGATTTCGATACCACCCTTGAACAGAACGTGTGGCCCAAGCCCGAACACCGGGTCATGAGCATTCGCGTGTCCCGTCACAGACAACATCCACAGCGCAATGGCAGGAGATGAAATGCGAGTCAGTTTCATAGTCTCGTGGTTCTCTCATTTATAATGGGGTCTAGCCTACTTGCTGGAGCCAACTCCAGGTCAAGCTTTATTTTTATGGCCGATAATGTGGATATGAACTTACTCTCATCAATCTGGTCAGAGCTTGCGTATACGCTCTCGTCCCTTATACTGTGAGGCCATGTTTAGTCGTAAGCTATTGTCTTTACTGATTTCCTTGCTGTTGATGCTGTCGCCCTTCGCGTCGCTTGATGTGGCGGCTGCGATTGCGGGAGAAGAACATTGCATGATGGCCAGTATGGATGGCAGTAGTTCTACAGAGAATTATTCCCCGGTTTCTGCGGATCACAGAGCCATGGCTCGTTGCAAGCACTGTAAGGATGATAGCTGCTCAGACAACAACTGCACCAGCCATAGCTGCTCGATCGGAAGCCTTTCCCTGGTCAATGTTAAAGAACTTACAGTGCAGGATTATCAATTGCATCCTCAGTTCGCTAATCCTGAAACAGATCTGTTCTCCCGCACATCCCCCCCTCCGCTCCGCCCCCCTGTATAGTTGCCCCGAACGTTAGGTAGACTCACGCGTTGAAACGCCGTGTGTTGTTGTGACTTTATATTGGGAGTGACCGACATGTACATGTGTCGTATAAGTTTTTGCAAACTATTTTTAGCCATTGGCAGTCTTGCTGCGCTTGGGTTTTCGATGAACACTGCGCACGCAGCCCCTGATTTGTCGTTGGCGGAAGCTGAACGGCTGGCGCTGGCAGAAGACCCTGCGGTTATCGCCAGCCGGGCGCGCGCCGATGCCTTGCTTGAGCAATCGATTGCTGCCGGACAATTGCCCGATCCCAAGCTGCTACTGGGTATGTGGAACGTTCCGGTTAACGACTTCAGCATCAGTCGTGAACCGGTTACCCAGTTTCGAACCGGTCTCCGTCAGGCGTTCCCGCGCGGAAGCTCACTGAAATATCGCCAACGCAGCACCGAGTGGATGGGTAAGGCGCAAACCTCCATGACACGTAATATGCAGTTGGAAATTCAGCGCGATGTACGCCTGTCCTGGCTGGAGCTGTATTACCAGCAACGTGCTGCCGGAATTATTGAACGTTCAAGTGGTCTGTTCCGACAACTGGTAGATATTACCCGCTCCCATTTTGCCAGCGGACGCGTCAGCCAGCAGGATGTGTTACAGGCGCAACTCGAATTATCACGACTGGAAGATCGAACCACCCGGATTTATAAACAGGCCGAAGTGCAACGGGCCACGCTCAGCCGCTGGATCGGTGAACGTGCCTGGGCACCGGTAGAAAACAGCTTTCCAGGACTTCCGGCATTACCCGCCCGGGACGATCTACGGAAAGGTCTTGATTCTCATCCCGCCATAGAAGCAGCCAGCGCACGCGTGCAAGCTCAACAACAAATGGTCAAGGTGGCACGCGAACAGTACAAACCCGGATTCAACGTGGGGGTCGAATATCGCAAGCGCTTTGGTGATAACCCTGACGGTAGCGAACGTGATGACATGATGGCCGCCATGGTGACACTGGACCTGCCTTTCTTCACTGACAAACGTCAGGACAAAACCTTATCTGCAAGCCAGTCCCTGGCAAATGCCGCCATTCAGGGCCGCGAACAACGGCTTCGTGAATTGCAGCGCATGCTGGGCAGTGACTACGCCCGTTGGCAACGCCTCGGCGAACAGGAAGTCCTGTATCGCGACAAGCTGCTTCAAGAGGCACGCGCCAACGCTGATGCGGCACTGTCGTCCTACCAGAATGGCATCAATGAATTTACCACCCTGATGCGCGCACGTCTGATGGAACTGGAAGTGCAGTTGCAGGATACCCGAATCCGCGTCGATCGCGCCAAGGCAGCAGCTCGTCTGCTGTTCCTTGCCGCTGACGGAACTGATGCCATGAACCAAGCCGGAGAGACCCCATGAAACTGTTTTTGAATACACTGTATTTTCCCTTGCTGGTGGCGACCGGTTTCGCTGCCCTCCTCTCAACTCCGGCCACGGCAGCTGAAGAAGAAGAGGTCATGTATTGGGTGGCACCGATGGATCCCAATTATCGCCGTGACGAGCCGGGCAAGTCTCCCATGGGGATGGATCTGGTCCCGGTTTATGCAGACTCGGAGAATGAAGGTGACATCGTAAAGATTAATCCTGTCATGGTACAAAACCTGGGCGTGCGAACGGCAGTCGTTAAACGTGGAAAGCTCTGGCGTCTGATTGAGGCAGTAGGCTATGTAGCCTTTGACGAACGCAAGCTCAGCCACGTACATCTGCGCACCAAAGGCTGGATCGAAAAGCTTAATGTGAAATCCAATGGCGAACACGTTAAAAAAGGCGATGTGTTGTTCGAACTGTATTCGCGTGAACTGGTGAATGCACAGGAAGAATATGTCCAGTCCTTGCGTGGTAGTAATGATTACCTGAGGCGGGCTTCGCGCGAAAGGCTGGAAGCGTTGGGTATGAGTAAACAGCAGATACGCGAAGTAGCAAAAAAACGCCGCGCTTTTCAGCGCGTACGCGTACTCGCCAGTCAGGACGGCATTGTGCATAACCTGAATGTTCGCGAAGGCATGTTTGTTAAACCCGACATGGAAGTTCTGACACTTGCTGACTTGTCCAGTGTCTGGTTACTGATTGATGTCTTTGAACGCCAATCCGACTGGGTCAAGGCCGGGCAGCCTGCTGAAGTTCGTTTGGGGTATTTGCCTGGCAGGGTGTGGAAAGGCGATGTCGAATTTGTTTACCCGACGATCGATCAGAAAACCCGAACCTTACAGGCTCGGTTACTATTCGACAATCCGGATGAAACGCTTAAACCTAATATGTATGCCGATGTGCGTATTTATGCCGGTCCGAAGCTCGATGTGCTAAGCATCCCGCGCGAAGCACTCATCAAGGCCAGCGATTCGCAACGTGTCGTAATTGCTCTGGGTGAAGGTCGTTTCCGCGCAGTCCCGGTTGTCGCCGGGATGGAAAGTGGTGAGTGGATCGAGATTCTTGAAGGACTGAACGAAGGTGACAAAGTAGTTACCTCTGCGCAGTTCCTGATCGATTCCGAAGCCAGCTTACGCGCCAGCTTCAGCCGTATGGGGTCGGACGATCCCGCTATGGAAGAACCCGCCATGGGCATGGGTGTCGTCAATGAGATCTTTGCCGACGAGGGTCGGTTGAATATTTCCCATGAGCCGATCGAGGCACTGGGTTGGCCCGAGATGACAATGGATTTCAAGCTGAATGATAACGCCAGTCTGGACGGACTTTCATCCGGCGCGAAGGTGCACTTTACCCTGATAAAAGACGAGCAGGGAAATTACAGCATCGACTCAATCAGCACTGTGGAATAACAAGAGACTTCACTCATGATTGCAAATATCATTCACTGGTCAGTAAAAAACCGCTTCCTGGTCCTGCTGATGACGATCGGACTGGTCACCTGGGGCAGCTATTCGCTGAAAAACACGCCCCTTGATGCCCTGCCCGACTTGTCCGATGTTCAGGTTATTATCAAAACCAGTTTCCCCGGTCAGGCACCACAGGTGGTGGAAGATCAGGTGACCTACCCGCTGACAACCACCATGTTATCGGTACCCAAGGCAACGACCGTGCGGGGTTATTCTTTCTTCGGGGATTCCTTTGTTTATATCCTGTTTGAGGACGGCACCGATTTGTACTGGGCACGTTCGCGTGTGCTGGAGTATCTGAGCCAGGTGCAAAGTCGTTTGCCAGCCAGTGCAACTACCGCGCTGGGGCCGGATGCCACCGGCGTTGGCTGGGTCTACGAGTACGCCTTGATCGACCGGACCGGTCAGCACGATCTTTCCCAGTTGCGCAGTATTCAGGACTGGTTTCTGAAATATGAATTGCAAACAGTCCCCGGCGTTTCTGAAGTTGCCACTATCGGCGGCATGGTTAAACAGTATCAGGTTGTTGTTGATCCGGATCGGCTGCGCGCCTATGGCATTTCGCTGGACAAAGTGAAACGCGCCATTCAGCGTGGCAATCAGGAAGTCGGTGGCTCGGTCATTGAAATGGCTGAAGCGGAGTACATGGTACGCGCCACCGGTTATATACAGGGCGTCGAACAACTCAGGGAGATTCCCCTGGGTATGAACGCGAACGGGACGCCGGTGTTACTTGAAGATATTGCCGATATACGTGTTGGCCCGCAAATGCGTCGGGGCATCGCCGAACTTGATGGCGAAGGAGAAGTGGTTGGTGGTGTCATCATTATGCGCTGGGGTGAAAACGCGCTGACAACCATTGAAGGTGTAAAAGAGAAGCTGAAAACCTTGCAGAAAAGTCTGCCGGATGGCGTCGAGATAGTTTCGACTTATGATCGCTCTGGCTTGATTGAGCGCGCCATCGATACCCTGAAGGAAAAACTGGTCGAGGAATTTATTGTTGTAACACTGGTGTGCGCAATATTTCTGTTCCACATACGATCGGCGCTGGTGGTACTTCTGAGTTTGCCTGTTGGCATTCTGGTTGCTTTTATCGTCATGCATATGCAGGGCATTAATGCCAACATCATGTCGCTTGGGGGTATCGCGATCGCCATCGGTGCCATGGTGGATGCAGCCATCGTGATGATCGAGAACATGCATAAACATATGGAGCATGAAACCGTCACAGAGGAGAACCGATGGGAGATTGTAGCCAAAGCGGCCGCCGAAGTTGGCCCCGCACTGTTTTTCTCATTATTGATAATTACCCTGAGCTTCCTGCCAGTATTCACACTGGAAGCGCAGGAAGGCCGCATGTTCTCACCACTGGCCTATACCAAGACCTATGCAATGGCGGCAGCCGCCGGTCTGTCAATTACCCTGGTTCCCGTTCTCATGGGTTATTTTATCCGGGGCAAGATCGTTGCCGAGGATAAGAACCCGGTAAACAGGTTGCTGATAGCAAGTTACCGCCCGGTCATCAATCGTGTGCTCGCCATGCCCAAAACCATTGTGCTGATTTCCATTCTGGCAGCGGCCTCAATGTTATGGCCGCTGAGTCAACTGGGTTCCGAGTTCATGCCTGATCTCAATGAAGGTGACCTGCTGTACATGCCGAGCACTTTCCCTGCCGTTTCTATTGGCAAGGCACAGGAAATCGTCCAGCAGACCAACAAGCTTATTGCGACGCTTCCCGAGGTCAAGAGTGTATTCGGCAAAGTGGGGCGTGCTGAATCTGCAACCGACCCGGCACCGCTGACGATGATCGAAACCACGATACAGCTTATACCGCAGGATGAGTGGCGCGAAGGCATGACCATGGAGAAACTGCGTCGCGAGCTGGATGCACTGGTCAAGATTCCCGGTATGAGTAATGCGTGGGTTATGCCGATCAAGAACCGTATCGACATGCTGGCGACTGGCATCAAGACCCCGGTCGGCATCAAGGTGGCTGGCCCGGACCTGGCGGTTATCCAGGAAATAGGTAAAGATATTGAACGTATTCTGGCGCCTGTCCCCGGTACGGTTTCAGTGTTCTCCGAACGTGTGGTGGGTGGCCGTTATGTGCTGGTTGATATCAACCGCACGGCTGCCTCACGCTACGGACTTAACATTGCTGACGTACAACAAATTGTCAGTACCGCAGTGGGCGGGATGAATGTCGCTGAAAGTATCGAGGGACTGGAACGCTACCCGATTAACCTGCGCTATCCCCGTTCGGTACGTGACTCTGAAGTCAAACTGGCAGAGCTGCCTATCCGTACGCCTGCCGGTGCACAGATTGCACTGGGAGATGTAGCTGACGTCAAGATTGTCAGTGGCCCAGGTGTCATCAAGAGTGAAAATGCCCGACTCAATGGCTGGATCTATATTGATATTCGGGATCGTGACCTTGGCTCTTATGTCAGGGATGCCAAGCAAGTTGTCGAGGATCAACTCGACCTGCCCGCAGGCTATTCACTCAACTGGTCGGGTCAATACGAGTTCATGGAACGTGCCAAGAAAAAGCTGGCAACGGTTGTACCGGTCACGCTTGGTATTATTGTTCTGTTGCTGTACCTGAACTTCCGTCGTTTTTCCGAAGTGCTGATAATACTTGGCACCCTGCCACTGGCGCTGGTCGGCGGCATGTGGCTACTGTACTGGCTGAGCTATGAAATCTCGGTTGCGGTCGGCGTAGGCTTCATTGCACTGGCCGGTGTATCAGTGGAGATTGGTGTCATCATGCTGGTCTATCTTAATCAGGCCTATCGACGGCACCAGGAAGTTGCCTGGCGCGAACAACGTACCGTCGATATGCAAGAGTTGCGTGAAGCTATCATTGAAGGTGCACTGATGCGTGTGCGGCCCATCATGATGACCGTCGCGGCCATCATTGCCGGTCTGTTGCCGATCATGCTGGGTACCGGAACCGGGTCGGAAGTCATGCGTCGAATTGCTGCGCCGATGGTCGGTGGCATGATCAGCGCAACGATACTGACACTGTTGCTGATTCCTTCCGCCTTCATGATCTGGCGTGGACATCAGATCCGCAGTGGACATATATCCCGCGACTGATGAAACCGCTGACGGTCGAAGTGTTTTCTGATGTCCTGTGCGTATGGGCCTACGGCGGGCAGGTACGGATTGACCAGCTTAAAGCTGACTACAGTCCACGCGTCTTGCTTCAGTATCGTTTTATCCCGGTGTTTGCCGCCGCCCGGGATCGCATTGAGCGTGACTGGAAAACACGTGGCTCCTATGAGGGCTTCGCGCGGCACCTGCACGAAGTTGCAGCGAACTGGGATCACGTCAGTCTTCATCAGGGAGTATGGCTGAATGACCGGCCTCACTCGTCGAGTGTTTCGCATCTGTACCTTAAAGCACTGCAAATCCTGGAGAAGACAGGTGAACTGTCGAGTCAGCCGGTGGCTACATTTAAAGCGCGAAGTGTTTTTGAAGAGTTTCTGTGGAGAACGCGTTGTGCTTTCTTTGAACAAGGCCTCAATATTTCATGCACCAGTGTTCTTGACGAACTCTGTTCCAGCCTCGATTTGCCACTGACGCGTATTCACGAACTGATTAACAATGGTGAAGCACACGCAGGGTTGCACATTGACACCGAATTGCGCGACCGCTACCAGATTCCCGGAAGTCCCACCATAGTCTTTAACGAAGGTCGGCAAAGATTGTATGGCAATGTCGGCTATCGGATTATTGATGCCAATATCAGCGAATTGCTGGATGACACCAACCATGCCGGCGCGAGCTGGTGCTGAATACCGCATGAGAGTTTGATTCAGGTCAAACTTAAACGTACCGGTGCGCGGTGGTGCGCAAAACCGTATGGAATCTTGATTGAAGTCAAAGTGGGCCTTAGGCAGCCTGATAGGCTGCGCTTCACGCACAGGGCGTATGAAACAATCCTCCCGTGGAAACACGTCCTGCCTTTTTCACAGCCGACATGGTATTGTTCGCCGCCATTTTCGGCGATTCACAAGATCAATTCGCCCCGGCAACACATGAGCTCCGGGGTGTGAACCAGGAGATAGACCAATGAAACAGACTCTCATGAAACTGAAACCACTGGTGCTCGCCCTGTGCGTTGCCACGATTCCGATACCGGCCTACTCCGCCAACAACCTTGATGGATTGCGAAACATGGTGGAAACGCTGCAGAAACAGCTTGAACAAGTTCAAAAACAGCTGGACGAGCAGGAGAAGTCCTCCGTAACCCGCGAAGATCTGGCGCGAGTCGAGAAGAAAGCTGCTTCAGCAAGTGAATGGAAAGAGCCGAACACCCTGATCCACATGGCCGGTTACGCCGACGTTGGTTATACAAATGTAGAGCGTGGAGGCGATGACGGAAGCTTTGGTGTGGGCACCTTTGCACCGATATTCCATTTTCAGTACCGCGATCTTGTGATGCTGGAGGCTGAGCTCGATATCTCGCTTCAGGATGACGGCTCTACCGAGTTGGAGATGGAGTATCTGACGATCGATTATTTTATGAATGACTACATCACGCTTGTGGCCGGCAAGTTCCTTAGCCCGATTGGCCAGTTCCGTCAGAATTTGCACCCTTCGTGGATCAACAAAATGGCTTCTCCCCCACCCGGCTTCGGTCATGATGGTGCCGCACCAACTTCAGAGACCGGTCTACAGTTTCGCGGTGGTTTCCCGCTCGGTGGTATGCGAACCAACTTTGCGGTGTATGCCGGTAATGGCCCTGAGTTCAATTCTGAAACCGGTGACCAGATCGGGTTCGAGCTTGAAGGTGTAAGAGCAGAAGGTTTTGGGTCCAACGGTGATGGAGAAATGGTATACGGCGGACGCTTCGGTCTTCTTCCCATGGCTGGCCTGGAATTCGGCGTATCAGCCGCAACCGGTAAAGGGACGGTAACCGAGCTTGAGGATGGCTCTGGTTTGCCCGGGCTTACGCTGAGTGAAGACAAACGTGACTACCGCGTCTACGGTGCCGATTTTAACTATTCACTTCGCTCTCTGGGTATACGTGGCGAGTATGTCAATACGAGGGTGGGCTCAGATAATTCCGGAGGCCTGACCGCATCGGGTTCGGCTACCTGGAAATCCTGGTATACCCAGGCAGCCTATCGTTTCCTGCCAACCAAATGGGAGTCCGCCGTGCGTTACACCGACTTTGATTCCCCTATTGATTCTAATGACCAGGAACAATGGGCCTTTGCGGTGAATTATCTCTTTACAAACAATTTCATGGCCAAGTTCACCTACGAGATGAACGACAATGATCTGGGAAGCGCTGCCGATGACAACCGCTTCCTGAGCCAACTGGCTTACGGTTTCTAAGGAGTGATGATGATGAAAATCCATTTAACAACACCGTTTAAATCAACCGTGGCTGCCATTTCTTTTGGAGCCATTTCATTGCTTTCGTTTCCGGCCACTGCATTCGACTATCCGGAAAAGGGAGATTTTGCCAAAGGTTCACTGGCCTGGGCAGAAAACTGTGCCCGCTGTCATAACATCCGGTCAGCCAATGAACTGCGTGATGACCAGTGGCTGACTACAGTGTTCCATATGCGTGTTCGTGCCGGTCTGACAGGACAGGAAGCCCGGGATATCCTCACATTTCTACAGACATCCAATGTTTCCTTCGTGCAGGAGACACCGCCAGCAAGTACTGCTGAATCAGCTGCCAGCACCCTGTCCGGTAAAGAGATCTACCAGCAAACCTGTATTGCCTGCCATGGCGCGGACGGTACCGGAGCCTTTGCCGGTGTTCCAGACTTTACTGATCCAAAAGGTCGTTTGAGTAAAAGCGATGAGGAACTGTTGAAAAATGTCAGAAACGGATTCCAGACTCCTGGCTCACCGATGGCAATGCCGCCACGTGGCGGGAACGGAGCCCTGACCGAAGGCGATCTGCATAATGTGATCGAATATTTACACAGCGAGTTTGGGTCTTAATGTAACAATGCGCCAGCGTCGGGCTGTTCCGGCGCTGACGCATGCTCTTGAAGGCAGGGCTTGGTTCATGAAGTCTGCACGAGTACACTCGCAACCATGCGCGGTATGGAAGACAGCCTGACGATTGGTGCACTGGCAAAGCGTGCAGGCGTCAATGTTGAGACGGTACGTTATTATCAGCGCATTGGTTTGTTACTGGAACCACCAAAGCCCTTGCAGGGCTACCGCCGTTACCCTCTACAGATCGTTTCCCGAATTCATTTCATAAAGCGCGCCCAGGAGCTTGGGTTTTCCCTGAAGGAAATAGCCGAGCTACTGGTATTGAACGACGGGTGCTGTAGTACCGCACGGCAAATAGCCGAGATAAAATGCGAGGTGGTTGCGGCCCGTCTGGAAGACCTGCAACGCTTGCACCTGACACTCACAACTATGATTGACGCCTGTTACCAGAGTGAGGCGGCAGGCGGGAGCTGTGCGCTGATTGATGCGCTGACCGATCTGCCTGATCCCCTGGACTGATTACGGCTTCACCGCTTCTATGGTCGCGGAAATAACATAATCCTCTATGCCCCGGCCCGGGGCCCAGTCCCGGATAAATTCGGATGACTCATCTTTAGGTTGAATCAAAATCTCTGTAAATCCTACCGCTTCAAGCCATCTTTCCAGTTCACTGACCAGCGATGCGCCAGCTACACAGGCAGAATGCAGATGGGAATCATTACGTATCGAATCCGGCAACTCAGTACTGGCAACCACATCCGAAATAGCCAGCCGCCCGCCAGGTTTCAATACTCGCCATGTCTCATGAAAAACCTGCAACTTGTTGGGTGAAAGATTAATAACGCAATTTGAAATAATGACGTCTACAAGAGCATCCTCAACAGGCAAGTGCTCGATTTCGCCCAAGCGAAATTCGACCTGACTGAAACCGCCTTTGGCAGCGTTAGCGCGTGCCTTGCTGACCATGGCAGGCGTCATATCCACACCAATCACACGCCCGCTTACACCCACTTCCTGCGCTGCCAGAAAGACATCAAATCCACCACCACTACCCAGATCCAGCACAACTTCTCCGACCTTCAGGCTGGCAATAGCGCGTGGATTACCACAGCCGAGACCCATATCGGCACCGTCAGGAACGCTATCGAGATCATCCTGTGAATAGCCAAGACGGGTTGAAATCAGTGTGTTGATCTGAGCATCGTCCGATACGCCGCAGCAGGAGGACGATTCACCACAAGATGTTCCCGTATTGCTGGCTTCGGCGACTTCACTGTATGCCTCACGAACGGTTTGGCGAATCTCGTCGGATTGTGTCTCACTCATTTTTCCATCTCCAATAGTCTTCTGGAAGATCGACATCCCACAGGACATCAAGTTCATCGAAACGAATGTTTGCATGATACAGGGCATCGCGGGTTTGCTGCATCACGCTATTGCTGCCCCATGTTATATTTCGGAAAATTCGTTTATCCGCCATCGTGGCACCAATTAACACATAACCTCCGTCTTCACTGGGGCCTATGGCAACTTCACAGTCCGGAGTCAGACACTGTAGTGCGCTTTCAAGATACGCTCCATTCATTAGCGGGCAGTCAGTCCCGATAATCAGTGCACGACTGCTGTGCTGTAATACCCCTTGAAGGGCGTGGTACATTCGTGCGCCAAGGTCATCGCCCTGCTGTGACATCACTGTGGCATTGGCGTATTGCGCAAGATGCTCAATGAGGGGATCTTGCAGGTTACCCTCTACGTATAATTCGATCGGCGCAAGTTGGCTATCAGCCGCAGTTAAAACAGTTTGTTCCAGTAGTGATCTATAGGCCTCAAGTGCAGCATCTGCACCAACCCCGGCGGCAAGGCGTGTTTTTACCTTGCCGTATTCCGGTGCCCGGGCGAAAATTACAATACAGGCATCCGGGTAGCGATATGGCTTTTGTTTACACATAGTAAGGTGCCAGAAGGCGTGCCGGTACCCCGAGGTAAAAAGCCGTTCTAAGCAGCCACATACGAATGATGGTGCGGATAATGCCACGACTTTCCCAACGTCGACTCGAGGTACCCAGCGCGAAACCAGATACAAACACCGGACGCTTAACACGCTTCAGACGGGTGGACAAATCAATGTCCTCCATCAAGGCAAGATCGGTAAAGCCACCAACGCGATAAAATAATTTACGGCTTACAAAAATTCCCTGGTCGCCTGTCAGTATGCCAGTGAATCGCGAACGGGCATTCATCGAACTCTCAACCACGCGTAGCAGCAGCTTTCGGCCAGACAGGCGTACGGCAAAACCACCCCAGCAGCCGTGTTCCAGCGTTCGGTCGATGAGGGCATCGCAGTCCGGGTGAATGACTGAATCAGCATGTAAAAACCACAACACATCGCCATTCGCAACAGTTGCACCGTTTTGCATTTGAATCGCTCTGCCTGGTTTCGATAAAAGACACTGATCGCAAAGTGGGCAAGCAATATCAGCTGTACCATCATCACTACCGCCATCAACAACAATTATCTCGTGGCCCCGCGCCCGGGCGGGCTGGAGCGAAGCGAGTAACGCTCCGATAGCTCCTGCTTCATTCCGGGTCGGGATAATAATGCTCAGCTTCAACAAGATACTGTTTTCCCTTATGAAATAAACTTGTGATTATATGACAAGACAGACATGATCAGATTTTATTAAAATGGCCCAGAATAGTAGCTTTAAGCAGTTGGATACCAGAAATGAATAAACGTTGTATTAATATAGTAATCGCCGGTTCTGGTGTGGTCTGCGAATCGGTTCGAAATGCGCTGGAAGGTGCCGATTTCGAGTCCAGACAATTTTTTGCAAGCAAGCGTCAGTTGTTCCTTGAGGCGCTGGCTCATGAGCCAGGACCCGATGTTATCGTAAGTGAACTTGAGCTTGACGATTTCTCTGCGCTGGATATACAGGCGTTGCTGAGAAAGTCTTGTGATGAAACAGTTCCCGTCATACTCATCGCCGAAACCGGAACTGAAGCCATTGCATTGAGTTGCCTCGAAAATGGTATTAACCAATTCGTCGTCAATGCGCCCTCCTCATTACGTCGATTAGCCACACTTGTACCCATTGTTATCGATCAGACGGAGAAGCTCCAGCAGCAGATATTGCTCGCGTCGGAACTGCAGGAAAGCAAGGATCGCTATCTCGACGTTTTCGATAACACCAGCGACCTTATCCAGTGTCTGGCACACGATGGCAGCTTTCTCTACACTAATAAAGCGTGGCGTGACAACATGGGTTACAGCGAAAAGGAAGTCAGTCACCTGCACTTGCCTGATGTGCTGCATCCGGACAGTGAGCTGTGTTGCGAAGCGCGTTTTGCGCAGTTGAAAGCCGGCGAAACCTTGCAGCACATAGACTTCAAATTTATTACTAAATCCGGTGACACCATTCACCTGAAAGGTGACTGCGGATCGATTTTCGCGGATGGCAAGGCGGTATCAACGCGCGGTATTTTCAGAAACATCACCGAAACCGTCAAGGCAGAGAAAGCATGTAAAGTCAGTGAGGCACGATACCAGACACTTTACGACAGCGCTCCGGATATCTACTCGATCATCAATGCGCAAGGACTGTTTGAGTCAATTAATCTTGCCGGTGCTGTAATACTCGGTTACACGGTTGACGAGCTGGTCGGAAAGCCTGCCTCACTGGTGATCCATCCCGATGACCTTGAGCGTGTTATTGACTATATCACCAGGCAATTTAGTGATCCGACCGATGACAATGGTATTGAATACCGCAAGATCCGAAAAGATGGCTCGGAATTATGGGTTCACCAACGTGTCAGTCCTGATCCAGATAATGACAAGTCACGTTTGCTGGTTTTATGTCGTGATATTACCGAGCAACGCGAGCTGCGAAAACAGCTTTTCTACCAGGCTACCCACGACGATCTCACTCAGTTACTCAACCGTCGGGAATTCGACAATCGACTGCGCCGTCTGCTCACGGCATCACGAAACTCCAGCGATAACCATGTGCTTTGTTATCTTGACCTGGATCAGTTCAAGGTGATTAACGACACCTGCGGTCACCTGGCCGGCGATGAACTTCTTCGCCAGATCGCAGCTATGCTGGGACAACAGATTCGTTCGCGTGACACCCTTGCCCGGCTCGGAGGAGATGAGTTCGCGATTCTTATGGAACACTGCCCACTGGAACAGGCGGAAGCGCTGGCCAACCGGATTCGTGTAATGATTGAGGACTTCAGGTTCCAATGGCAGACAAAACGTTTCACTATCGGTGTGAGCATCGGCGTAGTACCTGTTCGCCATTCCAGTACAGTGGAAGATGTACTGAGTCTTGCTGACTCGGCCTGTTACGAGGCCAAACAACGGGGGCGGAACCGCGTTCACGTTTTCCACCGCGGCGAGCAGGCCATCGTCGGAAAAATTGACGATAGCCGCTGGGCAAACCGGATTGACGAGGCTCTGAATAACAACACTTTCAAACTATATGCCCAGGAAATCGCACCATGTTCCGTTGATGGAAAAGGCTCGCGCCTGGAGATACTGCTCCGCCTGCGCGATGATGAAACTATGGTAAATCCCGGTGCTTTTATGCCGGTTGCCGAACGTTATAACCTGTCAGGAAAAATAGATCACTGGGTACTCGACCAGACCTTGCAATGGTTTGAGCAGCGTCCCGAAGCACTGGCTGAACTGCAGATGTGTTCGGTGAACCTGTCTGCTCTATCCTTGTGCGATGAAAACTTTCTGGCCTATATGCTCAAGCGAATTAATGACTCAAAATTCCCTGCAGCCAAATTGTGCTTCGAAGTAACAGAAACTGCTGCCATATCCAATCTTGGCAGGGCAACGCAGTTTATGCATACACTACGCGAACAAGGTTGCCGCTTCGCACTGGATGATTTTGGCAGTGGACTTTCATCGTTGGCTTACCTCAAGAATCTACCTGTCGACATGGTCAAGATTGATGGTGCTTTTATACGAAACATTACTGATAACGACATTGACCGAATGATGGTCAAGTCAATATGTGATATCGCCAGCGTGATGGATATCAAAACTACCGCCGAATATGTCGAATCAGAGTCTGCTCTGCGGATTCTGCGGGAAACCGGAGTAGACTTCGTACAGGGGTTCCACATTGGACGACCTGTTCCCATTGACGAGTTTGCGGAAAGCCGACAACGTAAAGCCGATATTCTCCACTTTAGACGCTAGGATTGTAACCCTCGCCATCAGGATTGGCGGACTTCCTCAACGCTGGCTATAGTTAGCGTACAGGTCGTCATCAACAGGGAGTTCAGGGATGCACAAAATCTGTATTGTCGGGGCAGGACGGGTCGGTGAGTCAACGGCCCAGATTCTTGCCAAGGAAGAGTTGTGCCGCGAAGTAGTGCTGCTGGATATTCATGACGGCGTCCCTCAGGGTGTGGCACTGGATATTCAGCAATCCGCCTCTCTGCTACGTTTCGATACGCGTGTTACCGGAGATACCGACCCGGCGATCATGGCTGATTCGGAGATGATTATTATTACCGCAGGCTTCCCCCGCAAGCCAGGCATGTCACGATCCGATGTGCTGGAAGCCAACCTGACCATCATTGACGGACTCGTCGATCACGCCGTGCAGTATGCCCCCGACTCCATGATAATGATGGTGACTAACCCGGTTGACGTATTGACCTGGCGGGTATGGCAACGAACAGGTTGGTCACGGGAGCGAGTATTCGGCCAGTCAGGCGCTTTGGATACTGCGCGCATGGTCAGCTTCATTGCACTCGAAACGGGCTATTCGATCAAAGATATTTCTGCACTGGTACTGGGTGGTCACGGTGACGCCATGGTGCCTCTGCCCCGCTTTACCGATATATCCGGTATTCCCATCGAGCATTTTATCAACGAGACGACTGTACAAAAAATTGCCGAACGCACCCGGCAGGGAGGTGGTGAAATTCTGGCATTGAAGAAGCATAGCAGCGCCTATGACTCCCCAGCCGCAGCGATTGCTTCAATGGTAGATGCCATCGGTAACGACCGCAGGCGCATTCTGCCCTGCGTCAGTATTCTGGATGGTGAATATGGTCAAAGCGGTATCGCCATGGGCGTCCCGGCCGTGCTTGATGAAACCGGCCTGGCAGAAATCATTGAACTAAAACTCAATACAACCGAACAAAAGGATTTCGACCGATCCGCCGACATGGTTCGGAATGATATAAAATTACTTCCGTAATTCCATGCAACACAATAAGGAGAAGAGTCAGTGGCCAAGGATACCGTTACCGTAATTGATAATCGTACCGGCAAGCGTATTGAATTACCCATACGCAGAGCGACACAGGGGCCAGATGCCGTTGATATCGGACGTTTCTACCGTGAAACCGGTTATTTCACCTACGACCCGGGATTCCTGTCTACCGCAAGTTGTCATAGCCAGCTAACGTATCTGGATGGCAAACAGGGCATGCTGATGTACCGTGGCTACCCGATTGACCAACTGGCTGAGAAGAGTAATTTTCTCGAAGTCGCACATCTGATGTTGTACGGCGAGTTGCCACAGCAAAAAGAACTGGATGACTTCCGCCGCATTATCATCCATCACACCATGCTCAATGAATCCCTGAAGAGTTTCTTCCGCGGTTTCTATCACGATGCGCACCCGATGGCGATTATGGTCGGAGTGGTGGGTTCTCTGTCGGCTTTCTATCACGATTCAACCGATATCAATAATCCCCGTCACCGGGAGATTGCTGCACACCGGATGATTGCCAAGATGCCCAGTATTGCGGCAGCCAGTTACAAGCACTCGATAGGTGAGCCACAGGTCTATCCCGATAACAACCTGAGTTATACCGGCAACCTGCTGCACATGATGTTTTCTGTGCCTTGCGAACCTTTTGTGCTGGATCCGATCGCCGAAAAAGCACTGGACCTCATATTCATTCTTCACATAGATCACGAACAGAATGCCAGCACCTCAACCGTGCGACTGGCCGGCAGTTCCGGTGCAAATCCTTTTGCCTGTGTTGCCTCTGGCATCGCTGCCCTTTGGGGGCCGGCACACGGCGGTGCCAACGAAGCTGTTCTTTCCATGCTCGATGAAATCGGAGATGTCGCCAATGTGCCGAAATTCCTGGCTCGCGCCAAAGATAAAAATGATCCCTTCAGACTAATGGGTTTTGGTCATCGGGTTTACAAGAATTACGACCCGCGTGCGCGAATCATCCGCAAGATGTGCCATGAAGTACTGGACAAGCTTGGCGATGCAGGCGACCCGCGTTTTGAGCTTGCCCTGCGGCTTGAGGAAATTGCTCTGAACGATGAATACTTCGTTGAACGTAAATTGTATCCCAATGTGGATTTCTATTCGGGCCTTATTTACCGGGCACTGGGCATACCGACCAATATGTTTACTGTCATGTTTGCCATTGCACGCACGGTTGGCTGGGTGTCACAGTGGATGGAAATGATCAGTGAAGACAACCAGCGTATCGGACGGCCACGGCAGCTGTATGTTGGTCCGACAGAAAGAGACTATGTACCGATAGATCGGCGTCCGCCCTCGGAATAACCAGTCACGATTCTTGTGTGAACCAGTTAAGGCCTTGCCGGGATACCAGATAGATACGCCCACGCGCCAGCTTGACGCATTCCTGGTGTTCAAACTCTTTCAGTATTCGGCTGATAACTTCACGTGTGGTGCCAAGCTCACGTGCCAGTTGCGCATGCGTCACGCTGAGGGGTTCACCGCCGGAACGTTCGAAGCGTTGACCCAGCAGGCAGGCCAGACGTAAATCGAGGCGGTGGAAAGCTATGTCGGATATCAACGACATCGTTTCATACAGCCGGTCGGAAAGCATTTTCATTACGTGACGACGCAAGCTGATGGATTCATCGATCCCCGCAAGCAGCCTCTTGCCGGAAATCATCAACCCTGTGACGTCCGTCTCCGCCAGAGCCTCTGCCGGGTAAGGCCGCCCGCCGAGCAGTGCATTCAAACTCAACACACACAACTCTCCCGGCTCGACACGATACAGAGAGACTTCACGCCCATCCGAAGAGTGCTTGTAAACACGCACACAGCCCTCCAGCAGCCAGAGAAAATTCTGACAGGGATCACTTTCCCGGAACATCACCGTACCAGCAGGTAGCTGTACGTGATCAGTCTGTTCCAGTAATTCCAGCGCCGGCGCGTCACAGCCACTGACAAAACCGGCGTAACATTTATCCAGTTCCTGAAGTTTTTCTGAAAACCCCCCAGGCTCTGGTTTGTCTGTCAGCGTGTCTGTTGCAATGCTTCTCATTGTTTTACCTCTGTGGCTTATCCCTAACCCCACATTATAGCCCGAACGATAGTTCGGGCCGACCAGCCTGTATGTACCAAAACGCACCCAAAGATACAATCACGCCGAAGCTGACCAGACCTGGAAAGGCTCATTTACGTCCTTTGCCATAGCTATATGACCTTGTTTTCACTACCATACCTCGGGTCGAAGCACCTACTGAGAGTGATTGGCTCCTGCACAAGGCTCATGTTCGAAACAGAATTTAATCTTGCCCCTGGAATATGCCATCTCAACCACGCTGCCGTGGCACCCTGGCCGCAACGAACTGTACGTGCCGTAGAGGCTTTTTGTGAGGAAAACGCAACAGTGGGGTCGCAGCACTATGCGAAATGGCTTGAAATCGAACAACAACTGCGTGAGCGACTTGCGCAGTTAATTAATGCCGTTGGCAGTGATGAAATCGCCCTGCTCAAAAGCACCTCCGAGGCACTGTCGATAGTCGCCTGGGGTCTTGACTGGCAGCCGGGTGACGAAGTTATTATCAGCACCCAGGAGTTCCCCTCTAACCGTATTATCTGGGAGTCACTCCAACCTTCAGGCGTGATCGTCAGGCAGGTTGAGCTTGGCGGTTGCGAGAATCCTGAACAGCGCCTGATAGAGGCCATGACACCGCAAACCCGGCTGCTGTCTGTTAGCTCGGTGCACTACGCCACTGGGCTGGCGCTCGACCTTGTCCCACTCGGGCAAGCCTGTCGAGACAGGGAAATCGCTTTTTGTGTCGATGCTATCCAGAGTATTGGTGCCTTGCCCTTCGATGTTCAGGCGTGTCAGGCCGATTTTGTCATGGCTGACGGCCACAAATGGATGCTGGGACCGGAGGGGCTCGCCCTGTTTTACTGCCGGCGCGAATGGATCGACCGGCTCACCTTACACCAGTTTGGTTGGCGCATGGTTGAGGCAATGGGTGAGTTTGATCGAACCGATTGGGAACCGGCACACTCTGCACGTCGCTTCGAGTGTGGCAGCCCGAACATGCTCGGCATTCATGCCCTGCATGCCAGCATTGGTCTTTTACTCGAGACAGGCGCAAAGACCATATCTAACTCTATTTCTACAAATCTATCCTATCTTACTGATTACTTATTAAATAACTCGGCAATAATTCTCTCAGAAATACGCCCGGAGCACCGTGCTGGCATTGTTACTTTCCGTATTCCTGGAGATGACACTGAGGCCCGTTACCTGCGATTACAGGAACAGGGCGTACTGTGTGCCCTGCGCGGCGGAGGGGTTCGTTTCTCGCCGCATTTTTATACGCCAAAGCGTGTTATGGACAAGGCCCTGGAACTGGCTTGCCAGCCAGCCTGAATCCCCCATGCCCATGACCACAAAGTAATTTTTTCAACCAATCGGGTAAATTGCCGCTATCCTTCTATATACCACATGGACTGAAGCACCAAACGGATATCACATTTCAGTGTCTAAGTATTCACACATGAGCATGGAGCGGAGGTTGTATGGTCTTTAATCCAGCAGCCTGGCTGGGAAAGAAAATCGTTCGCTGGCTGACAAGGGAGCATCAGCAGGCTACTCCGCCGCTGAGTGACTTTGAGCGTGTCCGCTACGAAGTTCGCCCTTGTGACGTTCTTCTTGTCGAAGGGCGCAGCCGTGTGTCCGAGATTATTCGCACCATCACTCAAAGCCCCTGGTCACATTCCGCTCTCTACATTGGCCGGGTTCACGATATTGATGATCCCGCGCTACGTGAGAGAGTGCGCAGTTTTTACAACGGTGACCCGAATGAACAACTGGTGATCGAGGCCTGGCTTGGAGAAGGCACTGTCGTCAACCCGCTAAGCAAGTACCAGGATGACTCTCTGCGCATTTGCCGTCCGACTGGCCTGACACGTCAGGACTCGCAGCAAGTGCTGGAATTTACACTACAACATCTTGGCTTTGACTATGACTTGCGCCAGCTACTCGACCTGGCACGTTTCCTGTTTCCTTACAGCATTATTCCACGCCGCTGGCGATCCAGTTTGTTTGAACACAATGCCGGTACGCCAACACGTTCTGTGTGTTCATCCATGATTGCAGCTGCTTTCGCCTCGGTGAAATTTCCGGTGCTCCCGGTACTGGAAGAAAAACTCGATGGCAGCTTGCGCATGATCCCGCGTAATTCACGAATGTTCACACCGCGTGACTTTGACTACTCACCCTACTTCGACATTATCAAATGTCCGCATCTGGACTTCGGCAAGATGCCCTCTTATCGGGAACTGCCCTGGGACAAGAAAGGCAGAGTGTGCAACGACGATGGTGAGTGCTTTGTTCCCACCATGCAGCCGGAAGTTCAGGCAGAAAAAGATGTGGCGCCGCCGCCGGATTCGGTGCCGGAACCGGATACCGACAAAGAAGCAAAAATCGACCCGGTTGAAAAGGGTGGATCTGAAATAGACGTATCAAATACTGAAAAAGCCGGCTAACGATTCAGGAGCGTAACTATGTTAACACTGCTGGAAATTATCATCGTGATCGCTGCGGCCTGGGGGTTGGCCGCACGTCGCTCACCTGCCTGGGCATGGAGTGGCGCAATTGGCGCTTACCTGCTGGTCTGGCCTTTCATGCACGGTGTAAGCGCCTGGGCGCTGACCCCGGTGTGGTTGATCTTTGCCCCGGTTGCAGCAATGCTCGGCTTGCCGGTATTACGACGCAAAGTCGTCAGCCGTCCTGTTTTGCAGATGTTTAAAAAACTCATGCCCTCCGTGTCTGATACCGAGCGAGAAGCACTGGAAGCCGGTAGCACCTGGTGGGAGACCGACCTGTTCAGTGGTAGCCCGGACTGGCGGAAACTGCTGGCTTATGACAAGCCTGTCTTAAATGAAGAAGAACAGGCTTTTATCGACGGCCCGGTGAACGAGTTATGCCGCATGATCGACGACTGGAAAATTACTGAAGAACTGCACGACCTTCCTGAACCAGTGTGGGACTTCCTCAAACAACAGCGCTTCTTCGGCATGATTATCCCGAAGCAATACGGCGGGCTGGAGTTCACTGCGCACGGACATTCCAGTGTGGTGATGAAAATTGCCAGCCGTAGTATCACGGCTGCCGTTACCACCATGGTGCCGAACTCGCTCGGTCCTGCACAGTTGTTATTGCACTACGGAACTGAAGAGCAGAAAAACCACTATTTGCCGCGTCTTGCCAGTGGCGAGGAAATCCCCTGCTTTGCGCTTACCGGCCCTGATGCAGGCAGTGATGCCGCAGCCATGCCCGACCAGGGCATAGTTTGCCAGCAGATGTTCGAGGGCAAAGAGACTTTGGGTCTCCGACTAAACTGGGAGAAACGCTACATTACCCTTGGCCCTGTTGCTACAGTACTCGGACTCGCATTCAAACTGTACGACCCGGATCATCTGATTGGTGATCAGGAAGAACGCGGTATTACTCTGGCATTGATACCCACCGACACACCCGGCATCGATATTGGTAATCGTCACTTCCCGCTCAATCAGGCTTTCATGAACGGGCCCAATCGCGGTAAAGATGTCTTTATTCCGATGGACTGGATCATTGGTGGTCAGTCACGCATTGGTGAAGGCTGGCGGATGCTGATGGAATCGCTGGCCGATGGCCGCTCGATTTCATTACCCGCGTTGAGTACCGGTGCAGGCAAACTCGCCTCACGCGCCACCGGCGCTTATGCCGCAGTGCGTAAACAATTCAAGACACCTATCGGAAAGTTTGAAGGCGTCTCCGAAGTCCTCGGGCGAATTGCCGGTAACACTTATGCGATGGATGCAGCACGCGGACTTACGACGCTGGCGGTGGATCGCGGTGAAAAACCTTCCGTAGCCTCAGCTATCGTCAAGTATCACCTTACAGAACGTATGCGCCGGGTGATCGACGACGCTATGGATATCCACGGTGGTCGCGGAATTTGTATGGGGCCGCGCAACTATCTTGCGCGTGTCTATCAGGCGATTCCGATTTCGATTACGGTGGAAGGTGCAAATATTCTCACCCGAAGTCTGATTATTTTTGGCCAGGGGGCGATTCGTTGCCATCCTTATCTGTTGAAGGAAATGGAGTCGGCAAAACAAAACGACCTTCAGGCATTTGACCAGGCTCTGTTTGGACACATCAGGCTATTGGCCAGTAATCTTGCCCGTGCCACCTTCCATGGTCTGACGCGTTCTCGTTTTGCAAGCGTGCCGGTCGACCGTGAAGAAGCCCGTTATTACCAACAACTGACGAGAATGAGCGCAGCGTTTGCCGTTACCGCCGAAGCAGCATTGTTAACGCTCGGTGGTGAATTAAAGCGAAAAGAATCTCTGTCAGGCCGTCTGGGTGATGTGCTGAGCCTGATGTATCTGGCCTCTGCCACGCTTAAACGTTTCTCCGATGAAGGCCGTCAGACTGCTGACCGGCCGTTACTGGAGTGGGCCGTGCGCGATGCGCTCTATCAGGCCCAGGAAAAGCTCTTCGAAGTCTATAATAATCTTCCCAACCGGGCGTTGGGAAGAGTACTGAAATGGTTGTTGTTCCCCTATAGTGGAAGTTACCGTGCACCGGATGACACGCTGTTGCAACGTGCAGCCAATGTCATCCTGCGCTGGGGTTCTGCACGCGAAAGACTGACTGATGGATTATTTATTTCCGACGACGAAGATGACCCGCTGAACCAGCTGGAAGTGGCAATGGAACGTGCCACGGCTGCGCAACCGATACTGTCGAACTTGCGAAATGCCATGCGCAGTGGTCAACTTGAGTCTGGCGATCCCGAACAATGCCTGGTCGAGGCGGTTTCGGTCGGCGTGATCGATGAACGCGAAGCAGCGCAGGTACGCGCCGCCGCTGCCGCAAGGCAACGGGTGATCGGTGTCGATGAATTTCCCGGCGACTACTGGAAGGAGAATAATAGCTCATGGCAGCGCAACCCAACCCCCTCGCAACGGGCCGGCCAGTCTACGTCGTAGATGGCGCACGCACACCGTTTCTGCGTGCACGCAACAAGCCTGGTCCATTCCATGCGTCTGACCTGTCGTTTCAGGCCGGGCGTGCCCTGCTCTACCGGCAGCCCTTCAATGCGAGTGCATTTGATCAGGTCATCCTCGGCTGTGTTATGGCGGGACCGCATGAGGTAAATATCGCGAGGATCGTAGCATTGCGGCTGGGTTGTGGTGACTCGGTGCCGGCCTGGACGGTGCAACGTAATTGTGCCTCCGGCCTGCAGGCTCTGGACTGCGCAGCGCAGGATATCGCCAGCGGTCGTTCGGAGCTGGTACTGGCCGGTGGCACCGAAGCTATGAGCCATGCTCCACTGTTATTTAGTACCGCCATGTCAGCCTGGCTGGGCGCTTTCAGCACAGCGCGTACTACACCGGATAAATTAAAAGCGGCTTTGGCTTTTCGCCCGGCCTTCCTGAAGCCGATTATCGGACTGCTGTGTGGGCTGAGCGATCCTATCGTTGGCCTCAACATGGGACAAACCGCAGAAATACTTGCCCATCGCTTTAATGTCAGCCGCGAAGAAATGGATGCCTTTGCTGTGCGCAGCCACAAGCGGCTGACAAAAGCCACGCAAGAGGGGCATTTGGACGAAATCGAAACCCTCTACGACGGTGCAGGAAAGTTTTATGACATAGACGATGGCTGCCGACCGGACAGCAGTGTGGAAAAACTGGCGAAACTACGACCCGCTTTTGAACGCCCTTTTGGCAAGGTAACAGCAGCCAACAGCGCACAAATTACAGACGGTGCGGCTTGGCTCATTCTGGCATCAGAAGACGCTGTGGAGAAACACAAGCTCCCGGTTCTTGGCCAGATTTGCGACAGCCAGTGGGCCGCACTCGATCCCACTCAGATGGGTCTTGGCCCGGTACACGCCATGGCACCGATCCTCGAACGCAACAACTTCGATAGCGACGATATCGACTACTGGGAAATCAACGAGGCCTTTGCGACACAGGTACAGGCCTGTTTACGCGCCTGGCAAAACGATGACTATTGCAACAATGAACTGGGACTCAAACGGGCCTTCAAACCCATCGACGAAGAACGATTGAATGTGGATGGCGGTGGTGTCTCACTGGGGCATCCGGTGGGTGCCAGTGGCGCTCGCATTGTTCTGCACTTGCTGAAGACCTTACAGCGTGAAGGCGCTCAGCGTGGCATCGCCAGCTTGTGCATTGGTGGTGGTCAGGGTGGCGCTATGCTGGTCGAGAGGGTGGCCTGATGGAAAAGGAAACGGCCAAACCGGATCTCTACACCGAAATCGATGAAGACAACATCGCCTGGTTGCATTTCGACAAACAGGGTTCCGGCACCAATGTGCTATCCGCCTCGGTTCTGGAAGCCTTTTACGAAGCACTGCTGGAACTTGCCAAACGCAAACCGCGCGGTCTGGTAATCCTTTCCGACAAGAAAAACGGCTTTATTGCCGGTGCTGATGTACGCGAATTCACCCGCCTGGAGAATCACGAACAGGCCGTTGATGCTATTCAGCGAGGACAGGCCGTCTTTGATCGGCTGGCGGCACTCCCCTTCCCTACTGTGGCGTTAATCCATGGCTTCTGTCTTGGTGGCGGTCTGGAACTGTCACTGGCTTGTAAGTACCGCGTCGCCCGTGATGATCGCGGTACACGACTGGGATTACCGGAAGTCCGTCTTGGAATACATCCCGGCTTTGGCGGGTCGGTGCGTCTGACGCCTCTGGTCGGCGCACTGCATGCGATGGATCTTATGCTCAGCGGACGCACCGTCGATGGCCGTGCGGCCAAACGCATGGGGATTGTCGATCACGCTGTACCGGAACGGCACCTTAAAACTGCTGCACGGGCATTAATGCTTGATCCCCCTGCGCCGCACCGACCGACACGATTGCAAGCATTAACCAACCACGCCTGGGTACGCCCGCTTCTGGCGCGCGTTTTTGAATATCAGGTTGCCAAAAAGGCCCGCAAGGAACACTACCCCGCACCCTGGGCGCTTATCGATTTGTGGCGTCAGCATGCCGATTCCGAACGGAACATGATGCACGCTGAAGCTGAATCGGTGGCACGACTGATTGTCGGACCCACAGCACAGAACCTCATTCGTGTTTTCCTGTTACAGGAGCAGCTCAAGGCGCTGGGCAATCATCCTGATTTCAAGCCACAGCGAGTACATGTCGTAGGTGCCGGAATCATGGGCGGTGATATAGCCGCATGGTGTGTCTTCAAAGGCATGCAGGTGACACTGCAAGACCAGTCCCCGGAACGTATAGCGCCCGCGATCAAACGTGCGCACACCTTGTTCAAACGCCGTCTGCGCCGCACACGGCCTATTCAGGAGGCAATGGACAGGTTGATGCCGGACCACAAGGGTCTGGGCGTCGAAGGCGCTGATGTGATCATCGAAGCGATATTCGAGGATGCCGAAGCCAAACGAAACCTGTATCAGCAACTGGAACCACGCATGCGTGCTGACGCGATACTCGCGACCAATACCTCCAGTATCCCTCTAGGCGAATTGCGTAGTGCGCTGAAAAACCCCGAACGACTGGTTGGTCTGCATTTCTTCAACCCGGTTGCCAAAATGCAGCTTGTTGAAATTGTGCGTGATGACGTGACCGATGCCGATGTGGCCCTCAAGGCCGCAACCTTTGCGCGCCGGATCGAGCGTCTTCCTTTACCGGTTTCGAGCACGCCGGGATTCCTCGTCAATCGTATCCTTATGCCCTATTTGCTGGAGGCCGTTGAGCTGGAAAGTGAAGGTGTCCCCGCCACTGAGATTGATCGTCAGGCCGTCGAATTCGGTATGCCAATGGGTCCTGTTGAGCTGGCTGATACGGTAGGACTGGATATCTGCCTGCATGTCGCAGAAAATCTTGCTGAACACTTTAATGTAGATGTCCCGCAGCGGCTGCGCGAACTGGTGAACCGCGGGCATCTCGGGCGCAAGAGTGGTCAGGGTTTCTATCAGTACAAAAAAGGCAAGCTGATAAAACCGACTATCCCCAGAGCATCACAATCAAATGAAGATGTGATTGATCGTATGATTCTTCGCATGCTTAATGAAGTAGTGGCATGCCTGCGCGAGAAGGTTGTCGATGAAGCCGATCACCTCGATGGCGGCATGGTGTACGGAACAGGTTTTGCGCCGTTTCATGGTGGTCCATTACACTACATTGGAAATATCGGGGCTGACACGCTGTACCAGCGCCTGCATAATCTTGAACAACGATTCGGCGCACGCTTCAAGCCGGACCCGGGCTGGAACGACGTGGCAGGTTTTTCATCAAACGAACCTACGGTGAGCGAGTAAAAATGGACAACAGCAATGAAAGTCACCTGGTAACACCGGAACAGGCAGGAACACTTTCCGGATTGTTTTTTGAACGCGTTAAGCGGACGCCGGAAGCACTGGCGTACCGCTACCATGACCCCGCCAGTGAAACGTGGAAAGACGTAAGCTGGTCTGAAGCCGGTGCCGAAGCGGCACGCTGGCAGGCTGCTCTTGCCTCCGAGAATCTGCATCCGGGAGACCGCGTTGCGATTCTTATGCAAAACTGCCATCAGTGGGTCATGTTTGATCAGGCTGCACTGGCGAACGGGCTGGTTGTGGTTCCACTCTATACTCAGGATCGTGCCGAGAATGCGGCCTACATTTTGCAAAATGCCGGCGTCAAAGTGCTACTGATCGGCCATCAGGAACACTGGGATGCATTGCAAGCGGTATGGGACCAACTTGGTTTCCTGACACGTATCATCAGCCTTGAACATATCGATACCACAGGTCACCCGGACTCGCGTTTGCGTACCGTAGGGGAATGGCTGCCGGACGAGGCTGAGTTGATGCGTGTTAACTGGGACGCCAATTCACTAGCAACTATTGTGTACACTTCGGGAACGACCGGGCGGCCAAAAGGCGTCATGCTAAGCCACCAGAATATCCTCTGGAATACCTATCGCAGTTTGCAGGTTGTCAAACGGACGCCGGATGAATTGTTTCTGTCTTTTCTTCCTTTATCGCATACGCTGGAACGAACTGCGGGGTATTACCTGCCAATGATGTTGGGCGCAGCGGTGGCGTATAACCGTTCAATTCCGCAACTGGCCGAAGACCTGCTGGCTGTTCGGCCGACCATTCTTATCTCTGTGCCACGCATTTTCGAACGCGTCTACAACAAAATTCACGCCGGGGTGGAAGAAAAATCTCCGGTTGCCCGCACCCTTTTCCACTTGGCTGTCAAGGTCGGCTGGAAGCGCTTTGAGTTTCAGCAAGGTCGTGGTGGCTGGTCTCCGTTGCTAATACTATGGCCCCTTCTGAACAAGATCGTTGCCAGCAAAGTTATGGAAAAACTTGGCGGTCGCATGCGTCTTGCCGTGGTCGGCGGAGCACCGCTGCCTTTTGATGTTGCGCAACTGTTCATCGGCCTGGGACTACCCATGATTCAAGGCTATGGTCTGACAGAAACCAGCCCGGTTATCAGTGTAAATCCGATCGAGAATAATAATCCACGCGGTGTTGGCTGCCTTCTCGAAGATGTCGAAGCACGTTTTAGTGATAAGGATGAACTGCAAATCCGCAGCCCCGGTGTCATGCTTGGTTACTGGGCCAATGAGAAAGCCACGCATGATGCCATCGACGATGATGGATGGTTCAGTACCGGAGACAAGGCCAAGCTGGAGAACGGCCAGCTGTACATTACCGGCCGACTTAAGGAAATTATTGTTTTAGCCAACGGTGAAAAAGTACCGCCGCCTGATATGGAAATGGCAATTATCGCTCATTCATTGTTCGAGCAGGCCATGGTGGTTGGCGATAACAGACCTTATCTCAGTGCCATGCTGGTACTCAATCCTGAACAATGGACCTTGCTTGCAGATAAGCTGGGGGTCGATCCGGAAGGTTCGGATACCTGCAACAGCTCTCAGGTCTACGAAGCAATACTGGAACGCGTCGCCAGACAGCTCTGCGCATTTCCGGGCTATGCACGTATTCGCCGTGTGCATTGCCAGCTTGACCCCTGGACCATTGAAGATGGTCTGATCACCCCTACCCTGAAATTAAAGCGCAACAAAGTATGCGAGCGTTATGCGCAACAGATTGAGGATATGTACAAGGACCACTAGTCTCAGGAGCCCGCAGTTTCCGGTATGGCCGTCATTACTACTTCGTCCTGATTTCGCATTGGCAGCGCTTTTCTGCGAGCACGCGTCTGATAGAACATCAAATCATGGACAATGGCTTCAGTTACGATGTCGTTTTCGGCAAACTCCATCGCCATGCGCTCTTCCTCGCGGCGCACAATCCGGCAATAGATTTTGCGATACAACATTTCATTTCCGGTCCACACCCGAAGGTTGAGGATAACCGAACGTTGTTCAGCGGGCAGTTCCCCGGCGCTGATTGAAATGGAGACTCCGCTCTTGCTGATGTTCTCTACCTGGCCGCAACACACACCAGAACCCGGATGGGCAATATCGATATCGACCAGTATCTGGTCGCGTTTGGCTCTTCTTCTTTCCACGGCAACACCCCGGACTTGTCATGTATAGGGTAAAACTCCGCACCCCATCCCTGCGTCGTCCTGACGCGCCTGTTGATCATTAATATTTACGAATATCGGGCGTCCGGGCCCGTGCAGAAAGCAATAAAACGACAGAATTCTGTGTCCTGATTCAACTTTGTAGCGACCAGTGCAGCAGACTCTTTATATTGATGCGGAATTACACGCCTTACATTGATATATTTATGGGCTTAAATTAATGTATATTCTTGTAATATTGTTTATCTTGTTGTTTTAAATAGATCTTCAAAATTGCGTGTGGTCGTTGCCGCCAGCGCCTCAAACGATTCCTCCCGCAGCTCGGCAAGGTATTCGGCAACATGTCTCACATAGGCGGGACGATTGCTTTTACCCCGCTTCGGCACTGGTGCAAGATACGGTGAATCCGTTTCCACCAACATGCGGTCAGCTGGAACCAGCTTGGCAACCTCTTTAAGCTCGACCGCATTTTTGAATGTGACAATTCCGGAGAATGAAATATAGAAATTCATTTCCATGGCAGCTTTTGCCATTTCCCAGTCTTCGGTAAAACAATGCAGCACGCCACCAACTTCCTGCGCATTTTCTTCCTTGAGCAAGCGTAGCGTATCTGCCTTTGCCGCACGTGTATGCACAATCAGAGGTTTTTTGGACGCGCGCGCCGCACGAATATGACGGCGGAAACGTTCGCGTTGCCATTCGGCATCACCTTCGATACGGAAATAATCCAGTCCGGTTTCTCCGATCGCAACGATTCGGGAATCGTCTGCAAGCTCGACCAGACGGTCTTCGTCAGGGTCTTCTCCATCTACGCCATCCGGATGCACGCCGACTGATGCCAGTATCTGTGGATGCGGTGCGATCAGCTCCATCATGGCGGGAAAACGTTCAAGACTTATGGACACGCACAGCATTTGTTGTACATCGGCTTCGCGGGCTTCGGAAATGACATCGGCAAAGGCTTCGTCTTCCAGCTTTAATATGTCGAGATGACAATGTGAATCAACCAACATGTCGGGAATTCTCAGTGAAGCACAGCCGGAACTGGCTGCGCGAAATTACATGGTGTGTGTCGGACGGTCTGCCGTCAATGCGCCAGCAAGGTAGGTTTCAATCTTTTTCTGTGCTGAGCCATCATCGTTATCGCTGAACTGTACGCCAATGCCGGCGGCACGAGCACCTTGTGCGCCCTTGGGCGTAATCCAGATGATTTTACCTGCCACAGGAATTTTTTCCGGCTCGTCCATCAAGGTCAACAGCATGAACACCTCGTCGCCAAGCTGATAGGTTTTATTGGTGGGAATGAACAGGCCTCCATTCTTGACGAAAGGCATATAGGCGGCATAGAGCGCGCTTTTGTCCTTGATCGTCAGGGAGAGGATGCCCTGTCGGGCCCCGCCGCCGGGTTTCATTGCCATAATCTACCTGCTGCCTTGTGCGACATTATTTTGACGTCTGGCAGGCAAAGCTGCCCAGCGCATCAACAGATCTTCCAGCACCAATTGACGGTTCAGACCTGAACCGAGCGTGTTTAACGCGCTATCAACACGATCCAGAAATGCATAAAGACTTTTACAGTCTACCGACTCTACGATTGTCTGCAACTTTTGCGCCAGCCCATTCACACTATGTTCCTCCGGCACAAGTCGAGTTCGAATCATTCCTTGTAGCAATAGACGCCAGCCCTCCAGACGCAACGCTATAGTGTCGCCCTGCCATTCCACAGCTACAGTAAGGGGGTCAAGCCGGCCTTCACAGACCGACCGCAACTGCTCAAGGCTGTTTGCCATTAAAGCCTCAGCACCATTCTCATGCAGGCTCAGCGCGTGTAGCGGCGCACCTCCTGCCAATAACAAACTACGCGCAGCTGTCTCTCCTTGCAGACCATTCGATGCCAGCCATTCGATCGCCTGCTCCTGAGTAGGCAACGGGACAGGAATTTGCTGACATCGACTTCGCACGGTGGGCAACAAGCGACCTGGCATGGCACTGGCAAGAATCAGCAGCGTGTTTGCGGTAGGCTCTTCCAGCGTTTTTAGCAGGCTGTTGGCCGCATTGATATTCATGGCTTCAGCCGGTCGAACGATAGCTACCTTATGTCGCCCGCCGTGACTGGTTATCGCCAGTCCTGCGCAGAGTGAGCGTACCTGATCAACCTTGATGGCCTTACCGGCTTCTTCCGGTTCCACCACCTGTAAATCGGGGTGTGTCCCGGCATGCAACCATCCACAAGCTGCGCACTGCCCACAGGCCTCACCCTGATCGTCAGGTTTTTCACACAGCAGGGAATGCGCAAGACGATCCGCCAACAGTTGTTTGCCGACGCCCTTGTTTCCGGCCAGCAATATTGCGTGAGGTAAGCGAGATTGTAATCTCGCCTTGTTAAGATGTTGCCAGGTGGTATCAAGCCAGGGTGTTGCGTTTATCACGTTGACTGACCTTCGGTCACGGAGAGTTGCATCGCCAGCAGTTCATTAACCAGACCATCAAGCTGAGATTGAACCGCCGTTAATGTCAGTCCGGCATCAACCACGCGAAAACGCCGGGGATCATCTTTGGCTCTTTGCAGATAAGTATCGCGCACTGCACTGAAGAAAGTTTGCTGCTCCTGTTCGAAACGATCCAGCGCACCACGTTCTCCGGCACGTGCCATTCCAGTTTCGACAGGTAGATCGAAGAGTATGGTCATGTCCGGCTGAAAGCCGCGTTGAACCCAGGTTTCCAGTTGGGCAATGCGTTGTGTGTCGATGCCTCTTCCACCGCCCTGATAGGCATAGGTTGCATCGGTAAAACGATCACAGAGCACCCATTGGCCGGCTTTCAGTGCAGGGAAAATTACCTGTTCAAGATGTTGCGCACGGGCAGCGAACATCATTAACAATTCCGTATCCGGGTGCATTCCGTCCTGCGATGGATCAAGCAAAAGCTCACGTATCTTTTCGCCCAAGCTGGTCCCGCCGGGTTCACGCGTTTGACACAAAGAGACCCCGGCCGCTTCCAGACGGGTAGCCAGGTAGCAGGCATTGGTAGACTTGCCGGCACCTTCGCCGCCTTCGAGCGTGATAAATCGGCCACTGTAACTTGAAGCATTCACGATTCAGCGCTTGTTTCTCTGGTATTTGTCTACAGCGCGATTATGCGCTTTGAGGGTTGCAGAAAACTGGTGGCTGCCATCACCACGTGCAACAAAATACAAACTGTCGCCTGCAGCAGGATGCAAGGCCGCACGTATTGCATCTTTGCCGGGCATGGCAATCGGCGTCGGCGGCAGCCCACCGCGTGTATACGTGTTATACGGCGTATCTTTACGCAAGTCACGGAAACGGATATCGCCATCGAACTGCTCGCCTATTCCGTAGATGACAGTGGGATCGGTTTGCAAACGCATACCCTTGCGCAGTCGCCGGGTGAAAACACCGGCGATTTGTGGCCGCTCGGTGGCTTGTCCGGTTTCCTTTTCGACAATTGACGCAAGAATCAGGGCTTCATACGGGGTCTTCAACGGGGTTGAAGTATCGCGCTTCGTCCATTCGTTATCCAGATAGACTTCCATATCGCGAAAGGCACGGCGTAGCAAATCGACGTCACTTGTGCCACGCGGGTAATGGTAGGTTTCTGGCAGAAAACGCCCCTCCGGGTGCAGGCCGGGATAACCGATGGCCTGCATCACGACTTCACCTTTCTGGCTGCTCAGAGTTTGTTCAAGCACAGGCGCGTTTGCAATGCGCTGCATCATGTCGCGAAAGGGTTCACCTTCTATCAGAGTCAGTGCGTACTGCAACACCTGCCCTTCTGTTAATCGCTCCAGTAGCTGTTCAGGAGAGATGCCGGCGCTGAACGCGTACTCGCCTGCCTTGATGTCATCGTCAACTTCCAGCCAACGAGCCAACAGCACCAGATAAGTCGGATGTTTCAGCACTCCGCGCTCATGTAATTCCGATGCAACCGACTTGAATGAACTGCCCGGCCGAACCAGTAAAGAAACTTCATCACTGCGCGTCGATAACGGCCCGGAGCGAAAGCTGTCGAATTCCATCACCAGCCAGGCAGCAGCAAAACTGGCCAGCAGCAACAGCATACCGAGTAGCCGGAACAAGTGGTCCTTCAAGGGTCGATTCTCCGGGATGCCTTTCGTCACGTTGCGTACCATGTATTGTTGTTGTCATTGCTACAGTGTTGAAGCTGGTATTGCAGGCGACAAGTTATAGTGCCGACCGGATATTCGCCAAGCGTATCGATCTTTACCAGCGGCCAGATTCCAATCAGGCTGTTACAAACAAACAGCTCATCTGCCTGTTGTACATCCTGTCTGGAATACTCTCCGATTTCAAGCGGAATACTGCCTTCTGAAGCAAGGTCGATAATAACCGAACGCATGACTCCGGCGACACCACAATGCTCAAGGCGCGGCGTTTTCAACAAGCCGTCGCTGACAAAAAAAAGATTGCTCATGGTGCCTTCAATCATGTTCCCCTGCATGTCACTTAGCAGACCTTCACGAATGGCATCACCTTGCCATTCTCTGCGCGCCAGCACTTGCTCAAGGCGATTGAGGTGTTTCATGCCGGCAAGTTGTGGCTGGCTTGCAAGACGCATCTGGCAAAGCTTTGCACAGACTCCTCGGGAAGAAGGTTCATCGGGCCATTGCGGGTAATCTGAAAAGCACAATATGCGGCGCACTGGCGAACGATCATCGCTGGCAAAACCACGCTGGCTGCTGCCGCGAGTAAGTGTCAGCTTAAGGACGCCGGTCACTCCGTTATCAACAAATCCGGAAACTTCATTGCGGATATCAGACCAGTCCAGCGCAGGAAACCCCAGGCGTTTGCAACTCTCGGATAACCGGGTCAGATGACGCTCCAGAAAATGGATTTCACCGGAGTGCACAGCGAGAGTTTCAAATAATCCATCACCGTATTGCACGCCACGATCATCAAGGGGGATCGTGCTTGCGGGTTCGCCATCAACGAGACAGCGTTTCATGCTCTGCTTCCTCCCAGCGCTCGTAGCATGGCTTGCGCCTTGGCACGCGTTTCATCAAGTTCGCGATGCGGATCAGAATCAGCAACAATTCCTGCACCTGCTCTGAAGCTCAGGTGATCACCATTTCGAACCAGTGTTCGAATCAGAATATTCAAATCCAGACTTCCATCAAGATTCAAATATCCCATCGAACCGGTATAGGCACCACGTCCCGTTCCTTCCAGAGCCGCTATGATCTCCATGCATCGAACCTTGGGGCAACCTGTAATGGTGCCACCCGGAAATACAGCGCGAATAATCTCTCCCGGTGTGACTTCCGGACGTTTCTCAGCACACACATTGGAAACAATGTGGTGCACGCTCGCGTAAGATTCGAGTGTCATCAATTCACTGACTGTAACACTGCCGGGGACAGCAATGCGCCCAAGGTCATTGCGCTCCAGGTCAATCAGCATGATATGTTCTGCGCGTTCTTTGGGATGTGCCATCAACTCACGGGACAGCGCAGCATCATCCTGCTTGTTTTGTGCCCGTGGACGCGTACCCGCAATAGGCCGGGTTTGAACCTGATTGCCACGCACTTCGACCAGACGCTCAGGTGACGAACTCAGTACGGCATTTTCGCCAAAGGTCGCCAGCCCGTTAAAAGGGCCGGGGTTTGCTGCGCGCAAACGACGATAAAGCTGAGGCGTCGTGATATGGGTTGGCCAACGGCCCTGCCATCCTCTCGACAGGTTGGCCTGAAACACATCGCCGTCGCGAATATAATCAAGTATGCGTTCCACTGAACTTGTGTACTTGGTATCCGGTTCTTCCTGTAGATCAATTGCTACCGGATTTGAATGCCCCTCTGCAAAAGAGAGATGGTCGATATCTTCAAACATCGCCGCGAACAGGCCTTCCTGCTCGGACACCAGCGAGCTCGTATCGGATTGATGGTCGTAAATAATCGCAGCTGGAAACCGGGTTGCGCTGGCAATCGGCAGATTACTGTCGTTGTTCGGCAGGTTGAGCCTGGGTTCTATCTGTCCGGCAAGTTCATAGGACAGATAAAGAAACCAACCACCGTGGAAGGGTAAAGCCGGATTTCGTTCAAACTGTTCCTTGCTCTGCTCCTCTCGCCAGGCTTCGTCCAAAGCGTCCAGGAAATCAAACGCAGTGGCTTCGCGGAGTTCGATAGACTTTCCGGGGAAGGCAAACAGAATATCGTAGCGACCCTGCTCTCCTGTTGCCGCACTCTCAAGTAAGTGTGGGTAGCGTGCGGGATACGCTTCGTGTAATGCCAGAAGGTCGGGATTGTTTGTCAGGGAGCGCATTTACGCGACAGGCCCGCAGGCGGGTCACCGAAGTCTGGAAACAACGATAGTCCCGTTGGTGCCACCGAAACCGAACGAGTTGGACATAGCGACATCAATCTTCATGCTGCGCGCTTCACCGGGAACGAAATCAAGGTCACAAGCAGGGTCAGGCGTAAACTGGTTGATGGTTGGCGGCGCAATCTGGTCGCGAATAGCCAGTACCGAAAAAACGGCTTCAATACCACCGGCTGCGCCGAGCAAGTGACCGGTCATGGATTTGGTGGAGCTGATTGCGACACGATTTGCTGAATCACCCATGGCCGTTTTTATCGCGCTGACTTCTGCAAGATCTCCGGCCGGTGTCGATGTGCCATGTGCATTGATATAATCAACATCTTCCGGATTAAGCCCGGCATCGCGAAGCGCATTGCGCATGCAGCGCGCTGCGCCTTCTCCATTGGGGGAAGGTTGCGTCATGTGATAGGCATCACCACTCATACCGTACCCCACCACCTCGGCATAGATTTCTGCACCACGCATTTTAGCGTGTTCGTATTCTTCCAGCACCAGTACACCCGAGCCATCTCCGAGCACAAAACCATCGCGGTCCAGATCCCAGGGGCGACTTGCCGCTTGCGGATCATCGTTACGCGTTGACAGTGCCTTTGCTGCGGCAAAACCGCCCAGACCGGTGTGGGTAGTAGCCATCTCTGCACCGCCAGCAAGCATTGCATCTGCATCGCCGTACGCAATGATGCGTGCAGCTTCGCCGATACTGTGTGTGGCTGTTGAACAGGCGGTCACCATGGAAATATTCGGACCTTTCAGACCAAATAAAATCGACAGGTTGCCGGAAATCATGTTGATAATATTGGATGGCACAAAGAACGGCGAGATTTTTCGCGGACCGCCATTCAGATAGGCATGGTAATTTTTTTCGATGCCGGGCAGGCCACCGATTCCGGCACCTACAGAAACACCAATTCGTTCCGCATTCGCTTCAGTAATTTCCAGTCCCGAATCGCGGATAGCCTGGCTACCTGCCGCCATGCCGTAATGGATAAAAGTATCCATCTTGCGTGCATCTTTTTTAGACACGTAATCCGTGATATCGAAACCCTGGACACTGCCTCCAAAACGTACCGAGAATGCGGAAACGTCGAAGGAGGTAATGGGCCGGATACCACTCTTGCCGGCAATAATATTTTTCCAGGTTTCGGGCACCGTCAGACCGACCGGCGTGACTGCGCCCAGTCCCGTAACCACTACGCGGCGCTTTGACACGGTGTGTTACTCCAGTCCGTTGAATAAAATTACGGATTCTAAAAGACCAGAACGCCGGTGCCCAACCAGGGAACCAGCGTTCTGAATTCGATGAAAGCAGGTATTAACCGAGGTGGGCGGAGACGTAGTCAATCGCCTGCTGGACAGTCCCGATTTTCTCAGCTTCGTCATCGGGAATTTCACACTCAAACTCTTCTTCAAGTGCCATAACCAGTTCCACGGTGTCCAGGGAGTCTGCGCCCAGGTCATCTACAAACGACGCTTCGTTGGTGGCAGCTTCCTCGCTGACATCCAGCTGTTCGACGACTATCTTCTTGACGCGCTCTTCAACATTACTCATCGCTGAAATTTCCTCAGTTAATTAATATTCATTCCTGACTGCGCGCGTATTTTAGTGAAAAGGTCATAGCCGCGCCAGTCATCCAGTAATCATTAAATTAAATCGCTACGGCACAATACTCAAAGTCGGCCAGACGAAAAATAATGAGATATAAAAAATATATTAAACATGTATTTATAGAATATTCTTAATCTAAATAGTTCTAAGACATAAACATCCCGCCATTTACGTGCAGGGTTTCGCCGGTGATATAGCCGGCCTGGGGTGATGCCAGAAAGGCAACTGCTGCGGCAATATCCTCCACATCGCCAAGACGAGCCAGTGGCACCTGGCCGATGAGCATCTTGCGTTGTTCGTCCGGCAAGGCTCGTGTCATGTCGGTATCGATGAACCCGGGCGCGACTGCATTGACAGTAATGCCGCGCGAACCTACCTCGCGCGCCAGCGACTTGGTGAAACCCAGCATGCCCGCTTTAGCTGCCGCATAGTTAGCCTGCCCGGGATTACCCGTTGAACCAACGACCGAAGCGATATTTATAATCCGCCCACGTTTGGCTTTCATCATGCCACGCATAACCGCTTTGCTAAGACGGAACACCGAAGCCAGATTAGTGTTGATAACATCGTCCCATTCATCTTCTTTCATACGCATCAGCAGATTGTCGCGCGTGATGCCAGCATTATTTACCAGAATTGTCGGTGTGCTGCCAAATTTTTCTTTGATCGTCGCCATAGTGGATTCAATGGAATCAACTTCGGTGACATTAAGCGCAAGCCCCATTCCCGAGATACCCTGCGCCTCAAAATCCGCCTGAATAGCAGCAGCACCCTTTTCTGTGGTTGCTGTTCCGATAACCCTGGCTCCCTGTTTCCCCAATGTGCGCGCAATCGCCTGCCCTATGCCGCGGCTTGCGCCGGTTACGAGCGTAATCTGATCATCCAACGACATGCTATAGCCCCTTTTAGTTAACCAAATCGATCGCTTTGTTCAGATTATCCACACTCTGTACCGGTACTCCACTCAAAGTCTTTTCAATCCGCCTGGTCAGACCGGCAAGTACCTTGCCCGGCCCGGCTTCTACCAACGTATTCACACCTTGCGTGTGCATGGTGCGCACGCATTCTACCCAACGCACCGGCCGGTGCAGTTGCGCGGTAAGCGCTGCACAAATGTCCACAACATTATTGTGCGGCAATGCGTCGACATTATGAATCACGGGGATCGATGGCACCTGGATCGACAGACCGGCAAGCTGTTCGGCGAGCTGTTTCGCAGCGGACTCCATCAGACTGCAATGCGAGGGAACGGAAACCGGCAAGGGCAAGGCACGCTTGGCCCCGGCCGTTTTGGCCAGCCTCATCGCGCGTTCAACGGCCGCCGAATTTCCTGCGATGACGACCTGCCCGGGCGAATTAAAATTGACTGCACTGACAACTTCACCCTGCGAAGCTTCTTTGCAAACGGCCTCAACCTGCTCATCTTCAAGGCCAAGAATTGCCGCCATTGCACCGATACCTTCCGGAACTGCGGCCTGCATAAATTCGCCGCGCTTTTCTACCAGCGCAATGGCGTCAGTGAATTCTATTGCACCGGAACATACCAGTGCGGTGTACTCACCCAGACTGTGTCCAGCCATCAGCGCAGGAACAATATCTGTTTTTGCTTGCCAGCAGCGCCACGTTGCTACACCGGCAGCAAGCATGGCCGGTTGCGTACAGGCCGTCTGGTTCAGTGCTTCAGCCGGGCCATTCTGAACACGCTCCCAGAGATTGTATCCCAGTACGGATGAGGCACTCGCAAAGGTCTCCCCAACTTGCGGAAAGGCATCAGCCAATGCCGAAAGCATTCCAATCGATTGCGAACCCTGCCCTGGAAAAACCATGGCAAGCGTGGATAAGGTGTTTGAGGTAGGCATAAGTAATCTGTGAACTAGAATTTGAGGAGAACCGAACCCCAGGTAAAGCCTCCGCCGAAAGCTTCCATAAGCAAGGTTTCACCTTTCTTTATGCGGCCATCACGCACCGCCACGTCAAGTGCCAACGGCACCGAGGCGCTGGAGGTATTTCCGTGTTCGTCCACTGTCACAACTACGCGGTCCATGGACATCCCCAGTTTTTTGGCCGTCGCCTGAATAATTCGTATATTGGCCTGATGAGGAATCAACCAGTCGATGTCAGATTTCTCGAGGTTGTTGGCTTCGAGCGTTTCATCGACGATACGCCCCAGCGTGTTAACCGCCATTTTAAAGACTTCGTTGCCCTTCATGGTGACGAAGCCATTGCCATCAGCGAAACTGTCATAACCCTGGCTGATACCGCCGGGCACGGTAAGAAGATGTTCATACGCACCATCGGCGTGCAAGTGCGTGGACAGAATTCCGGGCTCTTCACTTGCTTCAAGTATAACGGCACCTGCGCCGTCTCCGAACAACACACAGGTGCTGCGGTCTGACCAGTCCAGCACGCGGGAAAGGGTTTCCGCACCCACTACCAGCGCACATTGTGCCGACCCGGTACGAATGAATTTGTCTGCAATACCCAGCGCATAAACAAAGCCGGTGCATACCGCCTGGATATCGAATGCCGCGCAGCCGTGTCGATCGAGTCGTTTTTGTAACAGGCACGCCGTGCTGGGAAAGATACGATCCGCTGTAGTTGTGGCGACAATAATCAGATCAATATCCTGCGCATCGCGACCCGCTGATTCCAGCGCACGCCGGGCAGCCTGTTCGGCAAGATCCACCGTATACTGACCATCAACCGCTACGTGTCGTTTGCTGATGCCGGTGCGTTCGCGTATCCACTGATCTGTGGTATCAACGATCTTTTCGAGATCCTTGTTGGTCAGCACTTTGTCCGGGAGATAACCACCGGTCCCTGTAATCTTCGAATACATCAACTTGCCTGCCTTTCGGAAAGAATAAGCGCTAACCGGGACTTGATACGCTCCGGTACGTTTTGTTCGACAACCTCGGCCGCAACGTCAATCGCATTGGCAAAAGCCAGAATATCCGCCCCGCCGTGGCTTTTTATGACTGATCCACGCAAGCCGAGCAGATTGGCACCATTATAGCGTCGTGGATCGATTTGGCGACGAAAGGCTTTCAGCACCGGTAGCGCAAGCAATGCAGCAACACGTGTAAATATATTGCGTGTAAATTCTTTTTTGATGAAGTGCGAAATCATCTTCGCCACGCCTTCGCTGGTTTTTATCGAAATATTTCCGACAAACCCGTCGCACACCACCACATCCACATCGCTGCAGTACACGTCAGTACCTTCGACAAAGCCGATGTAATTCAGCGCACCAGAAGACAGCAGGCCAGCAGCTTCCTTGACGGTTTCATTGCCCTTCATTTCTTCTTCACCGATATTCAACAAACCCACACGTGGTGTTTCGTTGTGATCCAGTGCGTTGGCGAGGACCGACCCCATGAGGCCAAACTGAAATAACTGTTCCGGGGTACTGTCGATGTTTGCACCCAAATCCAGCATCCAGGTGTGACCTATCATCGAAGGCAGGGATGCGCAGATAGCCGGGCGATCAATGCCGGGCAATGTCTTCAGTACATAGCGGGCCGTAGCCATCAGGGCACCGGTATTACCGGCACTGACGCAAGCCTGGGCGCGCCCTTCCTTGACCATATTGATGGCCACGCGCATGGAAGAGTCTTTCTTGAAGCGCAAGGCACGGGAAGGTAACTCGTCCATATCCACCTGCTGGGAGGCGTGTTGAACTTCTATGTCAGCGTGCCCTGCCAGCCCGAGGTCTTCCAGCGCATGCTTGACGGCAGCCTGATCGCCAACCAGCAGCAACTTTATGTCATTACGCTTATCCAGCACACGTTTTGCTGCCGGTAGCACGACACTGACCCCGTGGTCGCCGCCCATGACATCCAGTGAAATAGTGACTTTTTCAGTCATGCACTAAAAAACACACGCTGCTTCCCATCGTTCGGGAAGCAGCGTGCTCTGTAGTGAATAACGAATTTTTTGAAACCCGCAACGCGGATCAATCAAGGTCTTTGTTAACGACCTTGCGACCACGGTAATAACCATCAGGGCTGATGTGATGGCGAAGATGCGTTTCACCGGTGGTCTGCTCAACAGACAGCGTAGAACCCTTCAGGCTGTCGTGCGAACGGCGCATACCACGCCGGGAAGGGGTCTTGCGGCTCTTTTGTACTGCCATGAGTGTATCTCCTGCTTTCTTTAAAGCGTCTTTCAGTGTTTCAGTTTTCCCAGAACCGCAAAAGGATTTTCCTTTTCCGGCACCGGTTCATTCACGTGGTCTGCCTGACAATGTTCCACGCCCTCGTGCGTTGGAATGGACGGCACGGTCAGTAAAATTTCATCTTCGATCAGTTCGAAGGTATTAATCGGAACGCCCGTCACCAGCAACGGTTCGTAGCCCTCCGGCAAGCTGACAATCTCGTCATCACGGTTGATGATGCCGAGGCGAAAGCCAAGATCAATCGGGTACTGCAACGAACCCAGACAACGCTGGCAGATCAGGGTGACTTCACCCTGAATCGAACCCTTCAGGGTACGTATGCGCCGCTCGTCGAGATGAAACGCTATCTCGACATTGAGTTCGCCTTCCTTCGATGCCAGTAGAGGCGCTAGCCGGCCAAGGCGACCTATTGGCACTACGCCACGGAACGAGCGCCCCACATCGGCAAGCCCCATGGGCTCAATTTGCTCCGGTAGACGATCCAACATAAGCGCGCCATGATACTCGCTGGCTAATACCGGTGTCAAAGGTAAATGACTGGAAAACCGGTATGTTAGCGACTATGGACAGGCCCGGTTATAGTTGACATAGAGCCGGGATTTACGTAGAAAAACAAGCTCTTTGACGCATTTCATCTTTATTGACAAGAAATGCCGCTATGCTCTGGGTAGCGTGACGGATAACGGGGGCCGCTTGATCAGGAAAATTCTTATCGCCAATCGGGGTGAAATTGCCGTCCGCATAGTGCGTGCCTGTCAGGAAGCGAATATTGAATCGGTTGCTATTTACGCGGAACCGGACAGGAACGGATTGCATGTTAAAAAGGCCAGTGAGGCCTACTCTGTGGGTCGTGATCCGCTGGCCGGTTATCTGAATGCTCACCGTATTGTTAATCTCGCGGTCTCGACCGGCTGTGATGCGCTACACCCGGGCTATGGTTTCCTGTCCGAGAATCCTCAGCTTGCGCATATTTGTCAGCGCCGGGGTATCAGGTTCATTGGGCCAAATGCGGAGGTTATCCGCCGCATGGGGAACAAAATTGAGGCACGTCGCCTGATGCAATCCGCCGGTGTGCCGGTGGTGCCAGGCAGCGAGGAAAATCTGGGCAGTGTGGAAGAAGCTGTCACGTTGGCCAACGATATCGGCTATCCGGTGATGCTCAAGGCGACTTCGGGAGGTGGAGGCCGGGGCATCCGTCGTTGTAATCACGAAAAAGCACTGCGCAAAAACTACGAGCGAGTACTTTCAGAAGCCACCAAGGCGTTCGGCAGTGCCGATATTTTTCTGGAAAAATGCGTCGATCGACCCCGCCATATCGAAGTGCAAATACTCGCCGACAGCCACGGCAACACCATTCATTTATTCGAACGCGACTGTTCTATTCAACGCCGACACCAGAAGCTGATTGAGATTGCCCCCTCCCCCCAGCTCAACGATGAACAACGCCGGAAACTCGGTGGATGGGCGATCAAGGCCGCCGAAGCAGCAGACTACGAAAACGCCGGCACGGTTGAATTTCTGATGACAGAAGACGGGAAATTCTTTTTCATGGAAATGAACACCCGCCTTCAGGTCGAACACACAGTAACGGAAAGCATTACCGGCGTAGATATTGTTGGTGAACAGATTCGCATTGCCGATGGCAAGCCACTGCGCTTTGCCCAGTCAGAAATCAAGCGGCGCGGTTACGCTATGCAATTCCGCATCAATGCAGAAGATCCTAAAAATGATTTTCTACCCAGTTTTGGCCGCATTACACGCTACTTTGCACCGGGTGGCCCGGGGGTGCGTACGGATGCTGCTATGTACAGTGGCTATACCATCCCTCCCTATTACGATTCCATGTGCGCCAAAATTACCGTGTGGGCACTGGAGTGGGATGAACTCATCAATCGTGCCCGGCGCGCCTTGCACGATACCGGTGTGTACGGAGTTAAAACCACGATCCCCTATTATCTCGCTGTACTGGATTCTGATGAATTTCAGGCGGCCAGTTTTAATACCAGCTTTGTTGAAGATCACCCGGAACTGGTCAATTACAAGGCCAGTCGACCGACACGCGAACTCGCCGCCGTCATCGCCGCAACGATAGCGGCCAACGCGGGATACTGAACATGGAACTTATTGCCTGGCCAGGGAACACTGACAAACCATGAGCAAGATTCATATTACAGACGTTATTTTGCGCGATGCACACCAGTCACTGATCGCTACCCGTATGCGCACGGAAGACATGCTGCCCATTTGTGAACGGCTGGATCAAATCGGCTACTGGTCACTGGAAGTCTGGGGCGGCGCAACGTTTGACGCCTGCCTGCGTTTTCTGAAAGAAGACCCCTGGGAACGCTTGCGCCAGCTTCGAGAAGCCCTGCCCAACACCCGCTTGCAAATGCTGTTGCGTGGGCAGAACCTGCTCGGTTATCGACATTACTCAGACGATGTGGTGCGTGCCTTTGTCGCGCGCGTGGCAGACAACGGCATGGATGTGTTCCGCATCTTTGATGCCCTGAACGATGTGCGTAATCTGGAAACTTCCATTGAAGCGGTACGCGCTGCCGACAAACACGCTCAGGGTACGATTTGTTATACCACCAGCCCGGTGCATGGTATTGAGCAGTTTGTCGCGATGGCAAAACAGCTCACTGAGTTAGGATGCAGCAGCATTGCAGTCAAAGATATGGCCGGCTTGCTCACACCCATGAAAACGGCTGAACTGTTTGCAGCGCTGACATCTGCCGTTTCCCTGCCAATACATTTGCATATGCACGCGACCGCAGGCGTAGCGGAGATGTGCCATCTGAAAGCCATTGAGAATGGCTGCTGTCATATTGATACTGCCATATCGGCCTTTGCGGGTGGTGCCTCGCATCCGCCAACCGAAAGCATGGTCGCTGCCTTGCGTGATACTCCCTGGGATACCGGTCTGGATCTGAAAGCCTTGCAGGAAATTGGTTTCTACTTCCGGGAAGTCCGTAAAAAATACCATCAGTTCGAAAGCGAAATGACCGGGCTGGACACCCGCGTTCAGGTCTATCAGGTACCGGGCGGTATGATTTCCAATCTCCACACCCAGCTACGTGAGCAAGGGTCGCTGAACCGGATCGAAGAAGTCCTGCAGGAAATTCCCCGCGTAAGGGAAGATCTGGGTTACCCGCCACTGGTTACACCGACTTCACAAATCGTCGGTGCACAAGCTGTGCTGAACGTACTCACCGGCGAGCGTTATAAAAACTTCAGTAATGAAGTTAAATTATACCTGCAAGGCCGTTATGGTCGTGCGCCTGGTACGGTCAACCCTATTGTTCGTCAACAAGCCATCGGTAACGAAGATGTCGTCGATGTAAGACCGGCCGACCTGATAGAAGACGAACTGGTCAGCTTGCGCGTGGAAACCGGCGAGCTGGCAAACAACGAGGAAGATGTGCTTACCTGCGCTATGTTCCCGGAGTTGGGGCGTGAATTTCTGGAGCATCGAAATGCAGGCAAGCTGGTACCTGAAATACTGGAGCCTGTAGGCAGTGGCGAAAGTGGTGGGTCCAGACCCACTGAATTTAATGTTTCCCTGCACGGCGAGACCTACCATATACAAATCACCGGCACGGGCCACCCTGCACAGCAGGACCGTCCCTTTTATATGACGGTTGATGGAGTGCCGGAAGAAGTCGTTGTAGAAACCCTCTCGGAACTGGAAACCCAGGAAACTGATACCACCTCCATCAAAGGCAGCAAGCGCCCACGTGCTACGCATCCAGGCGACGTTGCCACCTCCATGCCCGGTACTGTCATTGATGTACTGGTCAAGGTTGACGACAAAGTAAAGGCCGGCGATCCGGTACTGATTACTGAGGCGATGAAAATGGAGACGGAAATACAGGCTCCAATAGACGGCACAGTCAAAGCCGTTCACGTTGCCAAGGGTGACAGTGTGAACCCGGATGAAACGCTGATTGAACTTGCACCCTGAACAGGGACGTAAATGAATCCAGTCAGGCGGCTATGGATCGCTTTGTTCCGATCCAGTTAATAATCGTTGGCATATCATTTTCTATCACATTCAGGGCTTCGTGCTCCTGGTCCGCGATATCGTCGTAGCCTAGCGGCACAAACTCCGCAACGATCTCATCATAGCAATCACTCAACACCTGATTATCAGGATCAAGGCCAGTCACCAGTCCCAGCCCGGTTGGCTTGGTGGCTACACTGACCAGACTGATGTCCGGACGGTATTTTTTCAGGCAAAGCATCAGCTTCCAGATGTCACCACTCCAGAAATTGGTGGTACGCACCCGTGACGATGTAATGGCATCGAGCGGAATACAATCATGTACAGCCACAAGGCAATCCGGACTTGCATGACGCTCAATATTAATAAAGTCACGAAGCGCAGCTTCGAACACATGCATGCCATCGATAAATGCAAACTCGACAGCGTGTTGTCCGAGAAGATCTTTTACATCGTTTTGCTCAAAGAATGAATCGCTGGTCTGGGAAAATATTTTACATTTCGGAGGAAGTTCTTGTGAGATCTTTGGTTCCGGGTCTATACCGATACAAACCGTTTGAGGATTTGCCAAAGCCATGGACTGGCCCGTCTCGACACCAATCTCGACATAGGTTTCCGGCTCCAGAGAGCGATGAAGATTTTGCAGTACGGCAGAGTAATGCTCACCCGGGAACTTGATTTCCACCAGCGACAGATGAGCATTGAGCATGTCCGGCTGTATTTCCAATGCACCCCGATAGGCGCAGACAGCTTCGGCAATATTGCCCGCTTTGCGGTGTGCCAGACCAAGGTCATAACAGGCATCGGCG